>Ga0209963_1000165_pt1 | contig 215918 bp, 201 predicted proteins | sample ThiBio_1000_biof_2_FD_183957 | JGI IMG/M metagenome (GOLD analysis project Ga0209963, IMG submission 183957) | Wastewater bioreactor microbial communities from Cape Town, South Africa - Thiocy_cont_1000_biof (SPAdes) | ecosystem: Engineered > Bioreactor > Thiocyanate-remediating >... | reverse complement strand
CCCGAACAAACCATGGGCTCGCATCAGCAACAGGGTTGCCAACCGAACCCGAACAAACTGGCATAAAACCAATTCAAACAATAGCTCGACACACTGTTGAGTTCTCAAAAGACACCCGCACACCATCGGCCTCTGCTAGGAGGCTTCCAGGGCTTCCGTCTGGTGTCGCTACCTGGGCTGTGACTCTGGGCCGGAGGTTCTCCGTCCCGGTCTGTCGTGCTGCCCGGCTGGCGACTTGGAGAAAGTTACACGGTGCTTCCAGGGCCGTTTCACGGGGGGTCACTTCGGTGCGTTTCCCCTGCTCAGTGCCGGTTTTCCGAGAAGGACAGCTCGACGGCGTCGTGGACGGGCACGAACCCGATGCGCGGGTAGATCGCGTTGGTGGTGGCGTTGTTCCGGTCCGTGAACAGCAGGACGGTGTGGGCACCCTCGTCCAGGGCCCACCGGGCGGCGGCCGCCGTCGCCGCCGCGGCGTATCCGTGGCGTCGGTGCTCCGGGGGTGTGTAGACGGGACCGATCCGCGACATGCCGGCCACCACCGGGCGGGCCGCGGCCTGACAGACCGCGGTCCCGTCCACCTCCCAGAGCACCTCCCCCGCCCCGGAGTCGATCCCCGCTGTGACGACCTCGGCCGGCGTCCGGGGTTCCACCCACGGCATGCCCTCCTCCACGCCGAACGCCACGCGCCAGTCGGCGAGCAGCTCGGCATCGGCGGGTCCGGCGCGACGAGCGGCGCCCGGCACATCGGTGGGCGGAGCGAGCACACCGAGGGTGAACAACCGCAATGCGCGGTCGACGTGCCGTTCGGCGCCGGTGCGGGACGTGTGCGCGGCGGCGAAGGCCTCCGCGGGACCGGTCGGGCCGGTCACTCCGGGCAGTGCGGGATCCGCGGTGGCGAGGGCGGCATCGACGGCCGCAGCGTGGTCGACGGGCACCGCCGACGCCTGCAACGGGCGTCCCGGCGTGCGCAGCGCCGCCCCGACGAGCTCGTGCCCCTCGTGCAGGGACAGCAGCACCTCGGCGGGCTCCCCCTGGCGCACCAGCCCGTCGAGCACCGTGAGCGTCACGGTGTGGCTCAACGGGTCGGAGGCGAGCAGCGGCCGCACGAGGCCGGCGAATCCCGCGACGTCGGCAGGGTCGTGCAGGACGATCTCCACCGGGACAGGGTGCCGCGAGATCTCCCGGGCACGCGACCGGTTTCCGGGTCGTGCGCGGATATCAGGACCGGAACACTGTTATCCGCGCACGGGCCGCGCAGCGGCTCTACAGCACCGGCAGGTACGTCGAGAGCTCGTACGGGGTGACCTGACGCCGGTACCCGTCCCACTCCGCCCGCTTGTTGCGCAGGAAGAAGTCGAAGACGTGCTCCCCCAGCACGTCGGCCACCAGCTCCGAGTGCTCCATCGCCGACAGGGCCTCGGTGAGGTTCTGCGGCAGCGACTCATAGCCCAGCGCACGGCGCTCGGTCTCCGTCAACGACCACACGTCGTCCTCGGTGGGTGCCCCGAGCTCGTAACCCTTCTCGACGCCCCGCAAGCCGGCGCCGAGAATCACCGCGAAGGCCAGGTAGGGATTGCACGCGGTGTCGAGCGTGCGCACCTCCACCCGGCGCGTCGACGACTTGCCCGGCGAGTACATCGGCACCCTCGCCAGGGCCGAGCGGTTGGCGTGGCCCCACGACACCGCGGTCGGGGCCTCTCCCCCGACGATCAGCCGCTTGTAGGAGTTCACCCACTGGTTCGTGACGGCCGAGATCTCCCGCGCGTGCCGCAGGACGCCGGCGACGAACGCCTTGCCGGTCTCCGACAGCTCGTAGGGGTCGCCGGGGTCGTGGAAGGCGTTGCGGTCGCCCTCGAACAGCGAGAAGTGCGTGTGCATCGCCGAGCCGGGGTGCGCGCTGAACGGCTTGGGCATGAACGACGCCCGCACGCCCTGCGTGATCGCGACCTCCTTCACCACGTACCGGAAGGTCATGATGTTGTCGGCCATCGTCAGCGCGTCGGCGTAGCGCAGGTCGATCTCCTGCTGGCCCGGCCCGCCCTCGTGGTGGCTGAACTCCACCGAGATGCCCATCGACTCGAGCGTCTCGATGGCGTTGCGGCGGAAGTGCGGGGCGACGTCGTGGCTGGCCTGGTCGAAGTAGCCGCCGTTGTCGGCGGGCACCGGCTCGGTGCCGTCGGCGGGGAGGTCGCGCAGCAGGTAGAACTCGATCTCGGGATGCACGTAGCAGGTGAAGCCGGCCTCGGCGGCCTTGCTGAGCATGCGGCGCAGGACGTGGCGGGGGTCGGCCCAGGACGGCGACCCGTCGGGCATCGCGATGTCGCAGAACATCCGCGCCGAGTAGTGATCGCCGGCCGCGGTCTCCCACGGCAGCACCTGGAACGTGGACGGGTCGGGGCGCGCGACCATGTCCGACTCGTAGACGCGGGCGAAGCCCTCGATCGCCGAACCGTCGAACCCGATGCCCTCCGCGAAAGCCCCTTCCAGCTCCGCGGGCGCCACCGCCACGGACTTGAGATAACCGAGCACGTCGGTGAACCACAGGCGCACGAAGCGGATGTCGCGTTCCTCGAGGGTGCGGAGCACGAACTCCTGCTGGCGGTCCATGGGCCGGAGCCTAGGAACGCCGTGTTACAGGAATGTTTCCCCCCTGGTCGGGATGCTGCGCGACGGTGTGAACCCGCCGTCACGCGGGTGGATCGCACGTGGCTCCGGTCGGCGGGGTGGTCAGCTCCACCAGGTAGCCGCTGACGATGTCGTCGACGCAGGGGTTGCCCTGCAGCGACGCGGTGTGCTGGGTGGCCCGCACGGTCAGCAGGCTGCCGTTCAGTCCCTTCGCCAGGTCGACGCCCGCCTGGTACGGCGTGGCCGGGTCGCCCGTGACCGACACGGTGAGGGTGGGCGGCAGCCCCGTCACCTCCGGGACGTGCGGCCTGCCCGTCGGGGGCACGGGCCAGAACGCGCAGGGGTCGAGGGCGGCCACCACCGCGCGACCGTCGTCGGCGAAGGGCGCGGCCACCTCGACCCGCCGGGCCAGGTCGGCCGCCGCGGCACGGTCGGTCACCCGCTCGTCGTCGACGCAGTGCACGGCCAGCAACGCCTCGTTCGTGTTGTCGTAGCGCCCGTCGTCGCCGCGGCCGTAGTACAGGTCGGCGATCCGGTCGAGCAGCGTGCCGTCCCCCGCGGTCAGGTTGCTGAGCGCCTCGGTGAGGGTCGGCCACGCCTCGGCGCTGTAGAGCGCCTGGACGACCCCGGTGACGGCGTCGGAGTACGACATCGCCCTGCCGTCGCGGGTGCGCGCCGGCTCGTCGACCAGGGGTCGGACGAGGGCCTGGAACCGGGCCGTCGCCTGCGCCGCGTCGGCACCGACCGGGCACCCGGGCCGCGGGGCGCAGTCGGCGGCGTACGCGTCGAACGCCCGCTGGAACCCCTCGTACTGCGCCACGAGCTGGTCGGCGGCGGTCTGCGCCGGGTCCACGGCGCCGTCGAGCACCATCGCCCGGACGTTCTGCGGGAAGGCCTCGGCGTAGGTCGACCCGATCCGGGTGCCGTAGGAGTAGCCGAGGTAGGTCAGCCGGTGGTCCCCCAGCGCGGCCCGCAGGATGTCGAGGTCCCGCGCGACGTCGCGGGTGCCGACTCCTGCCAGCACCCCGGGGCCGCCGGAGCGCTGCGCGCAACGCTGGGCGTACCGCCTGTTCTCCGCCTCGGTCTGCGCGACCCCCGCGGGCGACGGGTCGACGTCGAGATCCGCGCGCTCCGCCGTCCAGTCGGCGTCGTCGAGGCAGTCGATGGTGGGGGTGCTGGCCCCGACGCCGCGCGGGTCGAAACCGACGAGGTCGAACCGCGACGGCAGCGGGGTGGCCCGGGCGCCCGGCGCGACGATGGCCGGTACCGCGCTCATGCCCGACGCCCCCGGGCCGCCGGGGTTGACCACCAGGGACCCGATCCGCGCACCGGTGGCCTTCTGGCGCAGCACCCCGATCGACGCGGTCGTCCCGGCCGGCTCCGCGTAGTCCAGCGGCACCTCGAGGCGCGCGCAGTCGAAGGACCGGTCGGCGAACGCCTTCCGGTCGCCCGGCGTGGTCGCGAAGCCGGCGCACGGGCCCCACGACAGGACCTGGTCGTAGAACCTCGCCAGCTCCACGGGCGCCGAGCCCCTCAGGTCCGGCGAGGCGTCACCCGCGACCGTCCGGCTGCAGCCCGCCAGCAGGGCCGCGACGGCGCACAACACGGCGGGCACGATCGATCTCCGGCGGGCGGACACACCGGACATCGTGCCAGCGATCACCCCGGCGACGGGCCGGGTCCCACCGTCGGGCGCCCACGGGTCGGGCAGACTCGGCCGCGTGGACTTCCACTCCAGCTACCACCACGGGTTCCTCCGGGTCGCGGCCTGCACGCTGACCACCGCCATCGCCGATCCCGCGGCCAACGCCGCCGCGGTGGTCGAGGCGGCGCGGGCCTGCCACGACGACGGCGTCGGCCTGGCCGTCTTCCCGGAGCTGACGCTCACCGGCTACTCCATCGAGGACGTCCTGCTGCAGGACACGCTGCTCGACGCCGCGCAGAGCGCGCTGCTCGACGTGGTGGCCGCCTCGGCCGAGATGCTCCCCGTGCTGGTCGTCGGCCTGCCGCTGCGCCACCGGCACCGGATCGTCAACGCGGCGGCCGTGGTCCACCGCGGCGCGATCCTCGGCGTCGCCCCGAAGTCCTACCTCCCCACCTACCGCGAGTTCTACGAGCGGCGGCAGGTGGCGGTCGGCGACGACGTCCGCGGCACGGTCCGCATCGGCGCGCACGACGTCCCGATCGGCCCCGACCTGCTCTTCACCGCCGACGACGTGCCCGGCTTCGTGCTGCACGCGGAGATCTGCGAGGACATGTGGGTGCCGATCCCGCCCAGCGCGGAGGCGGCGCTGGCCGGGGCCACGGTGCTGGCCAACCTGTCGGGCAGCCCGATCACCGTCGGGCGCGCGGAGGACCGCAAGCTGCTCGCGCGCTCGGCGTCGTCGCGGTGCCTGGCGGCGTACGTCTACGCGGCGGCCGGTGAGGGCGAGTCGAGCACCGACCTCGCCTGGGACGGCCAGACGATGATCTACGAGAACGGGCTGCTGCTGGCCGAGTCGGAGCGCTTCCCGACGGGCGCGCGGCGGTCGGTCGCCGACGTCGACCTCGACCTGCTGCGCGCCGAGCGCCTGCGGATGGGCACGTTCGACGACAACCGCCGCCACCACGCGGCCCGGCTGGACGGCTTCCGGGAGATCCGGTTCCGGCTCGACCCGCCGTCCGGCGACATCGGGCTGCGCCGTGAGCTGGAGCGGTTCCCGTTCGTGCCGTCGGACGAGTCCCGGTTGGAGCAGGACTGCTACGAGGCCTACAACATCCAGGTCTCCGGCCTGGAGCAGCGGCTGCGCGCCATCGGCCAGCCGAAGATCGTGATCGGGGTGTCGGGCGGTCTCGACTCCACCCACGCGCTGATCGTCGCGGCGCGGGCGATGGACCGCCTGGACCGTCCGCGCAGCGACATCCTCGCGTTCACACTGCCCGGTTTCGCCACGAGCGCCGGAACCAAGACGAACGCCACCCGCCTCGCGCACGCGCTGGGCGTCACGTTCGAGGAGATCGACATCACGGAGACGGCCCGGCTGATGCTGGCCGAGCTGAAGCACCCGTTCGCTTCGGGCGAGCCGGTGTACGACGTGACGTTCGAGAACGTGCAGGCCGGGCTGCGCACCGACTACCTGTTCCGCGCGGCCAACCAGCGCGACGGCATCGTGCTGGGCACCGGTGATCTCTCGGAGCTGGCCCTGGGCTGGTGCACCTACGGCGTGGGCGACCAGATGTCGCACTACAACGTCAACTCCGGGGTGCCGAAGACGCTCATCCAGCACCTGATCCGGTGGGTGGTGTCGTCGAAGCAGTTCGACGTCGAAGTAGGTGACGTCCTCGACGCGGTTCTCGACACCGAGATCTCCCCCGAGCTGGTGCCCGCGGGGCAGGACGGCAAGGTGCAGAGCACCGAGGCCACCGTCGGCCCGTACGCGCTGGCCGACTTCTCGCTGTTCCACGTGCTGCGCTACGGCTTCCGGCCGTCGAAGATCGCGTTCCTGGCCTGGCACGCGTGGCACGACGCGGAGCACGGGGAATGGCCGCCCGGGTTCCCGCCCGAGGACCGGTTCGCCTACGGCCTCGGCGAGGTGCGGCAGTGGCTGGAGGTGTTCGCGGCGCGGTTCTTCGGATTCAGCCAGTTCAAGCGCTCAGCCATGCCCAACGGGCCCAAGGTGTCCGCCGGTGGTTCGCTGTCGCCGCGGGGTGACTGGCGCGCGCCGTCGGACATGTCGGCGCGCATCTGGCTGGAGGAGCTGCGGCGGGAAGTCCCCGAATCCTGACGGCCCGGCCGTGTGAACTCCGTCCCACGCCGGTGCGCGCCCGTCATCCGCCTGTCACGCTTCCGTCGTCAACACCTGCAAACCCGGGGACCCGATGAGGCCTCGAGGAAAGGGACGGACGATGACGTCTGAGACGAGCGGTTCCGAGGTACAGGCGCCCTACCGCACCACGGCGGGCAAGCCGAAGCGCACGAGGATCCACCACCTGCGGGAGCTCAAGGAGCGCGGCGAGCGCTGGCCGATGCTCACCGCCTACGACATGTACTCCGCGGAGATCTTCGACGAGGCCGGCATCCCGGTGCTGCTCGTCGGCGACTCGGCCGGCAACAACGTCTACGGCTACGAGAACACCCTGCCCGTGACGGTCGACGAGCTGATGCCGCTGGTCAAGGCCGTGGTCCGGGGCGCCCAGAGCGCGCTGGTCGTGGCCGACCTGCCGTTCGGCAGCTACCAGGTCAGCGTCGAGCAGGCGCTCACCACGTCCTTCCGGTTCATGAAGGAGGGCGGCGCGCACGCCGTCAAGCTCGAGGGCGGGAAGCGGTTCGTGCCGCACGTCGAGGCGCTCACGCAGTCGGGCGTCCCGGTGATGGCGCACCTCGGGTTCACCCCGCAGAGCGAGCACACCCTGGGCGGCTTCCGCATCCAGGGCCGCGGCGACGCGGGCGAGCACCTCATCGAGGACGCGCTCGCGCTGCAGGCCGCCGGGGCGTTCGGGGTGGTGCTGGAGATGGTGCCCGCCGACGTCGCCAAGCGGGTCACGGCCGAGCTCGTGATCCCGACGATCGGCATCGGCGCCGGCCCGGACACCGACGCCCAGGTTCTGGTGTGGTCGGACATGGCGGGCATGAACCGGGGCCGCAAGCCCAGGTTCGTCAAGCAGTACGCGGCGGTGGGCGAGATCCTGCTCGGCGCCGCGAGGCAGTTCGGGGACGAGGTGCGCGGCGGGTCCTACCCCGACGCCGACCACTCGTACTCGTAACCCAGTCCTCCCGCGGGGGCCCGGCGTCGACCGGGCCCCCGCGGTGAGCCCCACCGCCCCACCCGCGAGGGCGTCAGCGGTGGAGGCCGGACACCTGGTCGCCGGCCTCGTAGCGGGCCAGCATGTCCACCGCCGGGCACTCGCGGTACGCCCAGCGTTCCCGCAGCCGGGCCAGGCGCTTCTCGTCGTCCGGACGGCCGGCCAGCGCCAGTTCCGCCGCGGCCAGGAGCTCGCCCGTGCCCCGGTGCACCTCGTCGTCGGCCAGGCCGGCGACGGCCACGTGCTGGTGGGCGGCCGCGTCGGGGGTGGTGCGGCGGCCGGGGAGCGTGTCGTCGAGGACCAGGCCGGTGAGCAGGCTCAGCAGCTCCCCGTACAGCTCGACGTCGGGGCAGGCGTCGAACGCCTTGAACTCGATGCGCCCCACCTCGGCGGGAAGCCGGGCCACCTGCGTGAGGGACGGGTCGGCGGCCACCTGCGGGTCGGCGTCGCCGAGGAACACCATCACCGCCGGCCGCTGCCCCGTGCGGAGATGCGTGCGCGCCGACATCCCGCCCCACGGCGCCCCGTCCCGGAACGGCGAGGAGAACGACAGCGGCACCAGCCACGGGCTGTAGTGCGTCAGCTTCCGCGCGACGTCGGTGAGCCCCGCCGCGTCCAGCCCCGCGCCCGAGAGGTTGAGGTCGGGGCCGTAGGTGCTCATGTGGACGTACGCCGTGCGCTCCTCCGGTGAGCCCATCCGGTGGTGCTGCTCCCAGTCGTTGAGCGGCGGGACGACCGCGTACTCCGACCGCAGCGGGTTGAACCCGATCGCGGTGGTCGCGAGCCCGCGGCGGGCCAGCTCGGCGTCCAGCAGCACGAGATCGGCCCGCACCGCCGCGACGGCCCCGTCGATCGTGTCGTGGATGCGGGTGCGGATCTCCAGGCCCTTCGGGTCGCACCGCACGAGCCCGCCGTGGTCGTCGAAACGCTCGAAACCCTCGACGTACCAGCGCTTGCGCTTGATGCCCTGGTCGCCGACGCGCAGGTCGGGGTAGTCGGCGGGATCCTCCGGGAGGGCGTCGACCACGGCCTGCAGGCCGTCGAACCTCAGGTCCGTGTGGTCGGCGAAGGACCCGTCGGCGCGCAGGATCGCGAGCTCGTGCTCCAGGCCGTAACGGAACGCGCGCAACGAGTACCTCCCCCGTCATGACGGACGCACGTCCGCGCAGATGAGGGTAGCCTTATCCGGAGCCCACGTAGGAGGTGGTCGGTGAACGGCGATGATCCGCTGGAAGTGTTGCGCGGCAGGCGGTCCCGCCCCGCGCTGGCCGCCCCCGCGCCCGGTCCGGCCGAGCTGCACGACCTCCTCGTGGCGGCCTGCGCCGTGCCCGACCACGGCCGGCTGCGGCCGTTCCGCTTCGTCGTGATCGACGACGCCGGGCTGGGCGCACTCGGCGACGCGTTCGCCGCCGCCCACGCCGAACGCTCCCCCGACGCGAGCCCCGCCGACCTCGCCCGCACCCGCCGGAAGCCGTTGCGGGCACCGATGATCGTGGCCGTCGTGTGCGCGCCGGTCGAGCACCCCAAGGTGCCCGTGTGGGAGCAGCGGGCGGCCGCCGTCTGCGCGGCCCACGCCCTCACCATCGCCGCCCACGTGCGCGGGTTCGGAGCGATGTGGCGCACCGGCTGGTACGGCGACGCCCCCAAGGTGCGCGCCCACCTGGACCTGCTCGACACCGAGGACGTCACGGGGTGGATCTACCTGGGCACCCCGGCCGGGCCGGTGCCCGCACCCCGCCCCGACGCCGAGCCCGCGGTCACCTGGCTGCGGTGAACGACATCCGGCCGGTGGCCGGGTCGGCTTCGGCCAGCCGCACGCGCACCGTCGCCCCCAGCTCCAGCCGGCCGGTGCACCGGGCCAGCACCGGCGGGTCCTGCAGGTAGACCTCGCCGGGATCGCCGGGCCGCAGCACCACCACGTCGAACTCCTCGCCCACCCGCGACGCCAGCAGCGTCGCCTCGGTGCGGTCGACGCACGCGCGGGACACCTTCGACGCCAGGCTGTCGGAGCCCGCCATCAGCTCGGGCAGCGACGGCAGCGCCGCGCGCACCCACCCCGGCACCGGGGTGCCGGCCACCAGCGCCAGGCAGATCTCCGTGCCGAACCGGTCGACGAGCCGCCGCAACGGGGCCGTGACGTGCGCGTACGGCGCGCCGATGCCGCCGTGTCCCGGGTCCGCGGGCGGTGGGGTCGCCTGGTCGAAGGCCGCGTAGCCGGCTCCCCGCAGCAGGGTGGTGGCGGCGCGGCGCAGGGCGAGCGCGGTGGGTGTGTCGCGCGGGAGCGCCCCCAGCACCTGGGCCGGGGTCGTGCCGTCCGGCCAGTCGACGCCCAGCGTGGCGGCCGTGCGCCGCAACGCCGCAACGGCGTCCGCCTCCGGAGCCGGGAGCGTGCGCAGCAGGCCGATCCCGGCGCCGAGCATGATCTTCGCCGCCGAGGTGCCGGTGAGCAGCGACATCTCCGCGTTCCAGTCCTCCACCGGCACCCGCCTGCGCACCCGGACGGTCCAGCCGCCGTCGCCGTCGGGCACGACCTCCTGCTCGGGCAGCTCCAGCTCGATCGCCCCGCGCTGCACGGCCAGGGCCCGGCGCAGCGGCCCGAGCTCGGCCAGCCCGCTGATCGCCGGGTGGACGCGACCCTCGACTCCGCTGTCCACGTCGGCCTGGACGCCCGCGTAGTCGAGCCGGGCCCGCGACCGGACGACCGCCCGCCGCACGTCGACCGACGTGGGCTCCCCGGCCACGTCGAGGTCGATGGTCCACAGCACCGCGGCCCGCGGGCCGTCGGGCAGCAGGCTCGACGCGCCCTCGGACAGCACGGGCGGGTGCAGCGGCACCGAGCCGTCGGGCAGGTAGACGGTCTGGCCGCGGCGGCGCACCTCCTCGTCGAGCGCGCCGCCCGGCGTGACGACGGCCCCGAGGTCGGCGATCGCGTAGTGCACGCGGAACCCGGCGTCCGTGCGCACGACGCCCAGCGCCTGGTCCAGGTCCTTCGACCCGGGCGGGTCGATCGTGACCAGCTCGACGTCGGTGGCGTCGACCCGGTCCGGGCCCGCCCCGTGCGACGCGACGCTCTCGGCCTCCACGAGCACCGCGGGCGGGAAGGCGGCGGGCAGGTCGAACTCGCCCCGGACGGCATCGAAGTCCGGGGTCGCCGTGACGTCGGGGTTCACAGGGGGGCTTCTACAGCCAGCGGGGCAGGGACGGCAGCTTCCGCGCACCGTCCGCCCGCAGTTCCTTGCCCTTCGAGCGTCCGAGCAGCCAGGCCGCGAGGTCCGGGGCCGTGCCGGTGACGGTGATCGCGCCGTCCCCGACCGTCCAGGTCCCGCCCCCGGCGACCAGCCGCAGCGACGGGCAGCCCTCGCGGGTGCCCATCGCGGCCGCGACGTCGGCCAGCAGCTCCGTGAGCATCGGCGGCGGGAGATCGGAGAACGACGCCCCGACGTCGAGGTCCACGGCGTGGATCCACATCTCCCGCGCCCGCATCCACGGGACGTCGGTGGCGGGGATCTCGCGGCCCTGCACGTTCGTGATGTGCTTGCTCCACGCCTCCTTGGGGAGCTTGCGCACCACCGCGGCGAGCCGGTCGGAGGACGCCACCACGTCGTCGCGGATCTCCGCGGGGCTGCGCGTCGCTCCGGCCTCGATGGCCTCGTTGCGGGCCTCCGTGCTCGCGTAGGCCGGGGTCTCCGTGCCGGTGGCGGCCCACTTCAGCAGGTTGATCATGGCGTCGGCGTTGCGGGCGATGTGGGTGAGCACGTGAGCGCGGCTCCAGCCCGGCAGCGCGGACGGGGCGGCGAACGCGTCGTCGCCCATCCGCGTCATCAGCCCGCGCAGGTGCGCGGCGCCGTCGCCGGCCCAGGCGAGGGACTCCGTGACGCTGCGTGTCACCGCTTCTCCGCACGGCACGTGTTCCGCAGCTCCCCGACACCCTCGACGGTGGTGACCAGGACGGCCCCGTCGGTGAGGTAGCGCGGGGGCTTGCGGGCGTGGCCGACGCCGCCGGGCGTGCCGGTGGCGATGACGTCGCCCGGGTTGAGCGTGAGGATCGTCGAGAGGTAGACGACCAGGTCGACGGGCCCGAACACCAGCTCGGCCGTGGACGAGCTCTGCACCGTCTCGCCGTCGAGGGTGGTGCTGATGGGCAGGCCGCCCTCGGGCACCTCGTCGGACGTGACGAGCCACGGGCCCAGCGGCGTGGAGTGCTCGAACGTCTTGCCCTGCAGGAACTGCTTGGTGCGGTTCTGCCAGTCGCGCACGCTCACGTCGTTCATGACGGTGTAGCCGGCGATGGCCGCCTTCGCCGTCTCGGGCGTGGCGTGGCGCACGGAGCTGCCGATGACGACGGTCAGCTCGGCCTCCCAGTCGACGTTGTCCGACACCGCCGGCAGCACGACGTCGTCGTGGGCGCCGACCAGCGCGGGGGCGTACTTCGCGAAGACCGTGGGGTACTCGGGCAGCTCGTTGCCCATCTCGAGCACGTGGTCGCGGTAGTTCAGCCCGACGCAGATGATCTTCTCGGGCGAGGGCACGAGCGGGGCGTAGTCGAGGTCGGCGACCTGGTGGGCCGGCCCGGCGGCCGCGGCGGCGCGGTCCCGCCAGTCGGTGTGCTCCAGCAGCGCCCGGACGTCGGCGTCACCGGTCTCGGTCGCCGTGTCGCCGTCCACCCGGACCGCGCGGTTGCCCGTGGCGGTGCGGATCGTCGCCAGCCTCATCGTGTCTCCTCCAACGTCGTCACGCCGGTGAGTCTGACAAGAGCAGGCGGCGATCCGCACCCCGGGGCGTGCTGCCTACAGCGACGCGTAGAGCGCCTTCTCGTAGTTCGCGTAGAGCTCAAGCGCCTCCGGCGGCACGAACGGCAGGAAGTTGCTGTAGATGGAGCCGCAGACGCCGGTGGTGCGGTCGACCCAGAAGTGCGTGTTGCACAGCCCGGCCCAGGCCCCGCTGTACGCGCGGCGCATGCCCGGGATGTCGTTCTCGTTGAGCAGCAGCCCGTAACCCCACTTGTAGCCGGGGCCCGCGTTGAACTCGTAGGTGGCGGTCGGGTCGGCCGTGGGGATCGCCTCGGGGAACGAGAGGTCCCCGATCTGGTTGGTGAAGGCCGCGTCGACGGTCTCGGACCTCAGGATCCGCACGCCGCCCAGCTCACCGTTGTTCAGCAGCGCCTGCTGGAACTTGATGTAGTCCTGCGGCGTCGAGTACAGGCCGTGGCCGCCCGCGTAGTACTCGGGCGTCTGGTTGAGCTCGATGCCGCTGTCCACCCAGCCGTCGTCGGTCTTGACGTGGACGGGCGTGGTGGAGTCCTTCCAGCCCTCGGCGATCTGGAACGCGGTGTCGTTCATGCCGAGCGGGCCGGTGATGCCCTCCTTGACCGCGACGTCCAGCGTCACGCCCGAGGCGGCCTCGACGACCTTACCCAGCCAGTCGGTGTTGATGCCGTAGATGAAGGTGGTGCCGGGGTCGGCCAGCAGCGGTGCGGTGAAGATCACGTTCGCGCCGGAGAGGACGTTGGGGGTGCCGGTGGCGGCCTCCCACTTCACGAGGTCCTCGCTCCAGAACCAGTAGCCCAGTCCCGAGGTGTGGGTCACCAGCTGGTGCACGGTGGCATCGCTCGCGGGGGCCCGCAGCCGCGGGGTGTCACCGTCCCAGCCGTCGAGGACCTGGACGTCGGCGAACTCGGGGCAGTACTCCTTGATCGGCGCGCTGAGGTCCAGCGTGCCCTTCTCCACCTGCTGCAGGGCGGCGGCCGTCGCCACCATCTTCGTCATCGACATGATGCGGAAGTGGGTGCTCGTGCTCAGCGGCTCGTCGGTGCCGGCGGCCTTCGGCCCGGCCGCACCCTCGTAGATGATGCCGTTGCGGTCCGCGGCGATGGCGGCGACGTTGGGCACGGCGCCGCTGTCGACGGCGTCCTGCAGCACCCGATCGATCGCCACAGGGTCGATGCTCGAGCTCACGGAAATCTCCTCGCCGTTGAAGTGAACGTGGGTCCCGTCACACCCTTCCGGACGCGTCGACCGCACGCGACAGATGCGGCGACCGGACCTGACACATCGGCCAGGTCCGGGTCAGATCTCCCCGCCCGACGCCGCGTCGGAGGCCCCCTTGCGCAGCGGCAGCGTCGCGAAGACGGCGGGCGGTTCACGCCAGAGATCGGCCGGTGAGTGGATCGCCCGCCACACCTTCTCGGGCGTGCAGGGCAGGTCCACGTGCCGCACGCCGAACGGGCGCAGCGCGTCCACCACCGCGTTCTGGACGGCCGGCGTGGCCCCGACCGTCGCCGACTCGCCGATCCCCTTCGCCCCCAGCGGGTTCATCGGCGTCGGCGTCTCCGTGGAGGAGGTCTCGAACCAGAACAGGTCGGCGGCGCTGGGCATCCGGTAGTCGGCCAGCGTGGAGGTGATGGGCTGGCCGTCGTCGTCGAAGAGGATCTCCTCGAACAGCGCCTGCGCCACGCCCTGCGCGAGCCCGCCGTGCTGCTGGCCCTCGACCAGCAACGGGTTGAGGATGCGGCCGCAGTCGTCGACGGCGACGTGGCGGCGCGGCGTGACCCGGCCGGTGTCGGTGTCGACCTCCACCACCGACACGTGCGCGCCGAACGGGAACGTGGCGCCCGCCTGGCGGAAATCCAGGCCGGCGAACAGCTCCTCCCCCGCGCTCGCGACCTGCGACCAGCTCAGGGCGGTGCTCGGCACGCCCACGACGCCGAACTCGCCCGCGTCGGTCAGCTCGACGTCCTCCACGGCGGCTTCGAGAAGATCGGCGGCGCGGCGCTTGGCCTGGTCGAGCACGTCGTCGGCGGCCATGACCACCGCGTTGCCCGCCATCTGCAGCGACCGCGAGCCACCGGTGCCGCTCCCGCGCGGGACGGTGGCCGTGTCGGACTGCACGAAGCTGATCTTCTCCATCGGGATGCCCAGCTTGTCGCTGGTGAGCATCGCGAACGCGGTGGCGTGGCCCTGGCCGTGCGCCGAGGTGCCGGCGGAGATGGTGGCCGTGCCGTCGGCGTGGACGGTGACCGAGCCGTACTCGGTGCCCCCGCCGCCCGCGGTGATCTCGACGTAGACGCACAGGCCGACGCCCAGCTGCACGGGGTCCTTCGCCTCGCGGCGGGTGCGCTGCTCCTCGCGGACCTTGTCGTAGTCGACGATGCGCAGGGCCTCGCGCAGCGGCAGGTCGTAGTCACCCACGTCGTAGCGGGCGCCGGGCAGCGTCGTCAGCGGGAAGGACGCGGGGTCGAGCAGGTTGCGGCGACGGAACTCGGCGGGGTCGATGCCCAGCTCGTCGGCGGCGATGTCCATGATCCGCTCGAGGTGGGCGGTGGCCTCGGGCCGGCCCGCACCGCGGAACGCGCCCATCGGGGTGGTGTTGGTCAGCGCCACGGCCGCGTCGAACGCGATCTTCGGGATGTCGTAGACGCCCTGGCTCATCACGTAGGTGGGGCCCATCGACAGCGCGCCGCCGAACCCGGCGTAGGCGCCCGCGTCGCCGACCACCCGGGCCCGCAGGCCGGTGATCTTCCCGTCACGGGTCAGGCCCAGCTCGTAGTAGGCCACCTGGCCGCGGCCGTGCGGCATCGAGACGAGGTTCTCCGAGCGGGTCTCGACCCAGGTGACCGGGCGGCCGAGCTTGCGGGCCACCCCGACGGCGGCGGTGTGCTCCGCGAGCATCCCCGCCTTGCCGCCGAACCCGCCGCCCACGTGCGGGGCGATGACGCGCACGCGGTCGTCCTCCAGGCCGAACAGCTTCGCGGCCTGCGCGCGGAAGCCGTGGGGCATCTGGGTGGAGACCCAGATCGTCAGGTCGTGCGAGGTGCTGTCTTGCGCCTCCGCGGGAGGAAGCACGTCGGCGCCGCCGTCGTGGCCACCGGGCAGCACCGCGATGGCGTTGCCCTCCATCGGCATGACGGCGAGCCGCTGGTTGACCATGCGGGCCCGGACCACGACCTCGGCGTCGCTCAGGACGTCCTCGTCGGAGCGGGCGCCCGCGGCGACGTTGTCGCGGCCGACGAACTGCGGCTCGGAACCGGGGTCCAGCGCCGCCTCCGGATCGACGACGGCGGGCAGCGGGTCGTAGTCGACCTCCACCAGCTCCGCGGCGTCCACGGCCTGCGCCTTCGTCTCTGCGACGACGACGGCGACGGCCTCGCCGACGAACCGGACGCGGTCGGTGGCGAGCGGCGGGCGCGGCAGGTCGGGGTTGACCACCATCAGGCCGTGGTGGGCGGGCAGCTCCAGGTCGGCCGCGGTGTAGACGGCCACCACCCCGGGTGCGGCGGCTGCATCGGCCGTCGCGATCGCGGTGATCGTGCCGTGCGCCAGCGGCGAGCGGACGAACGCGAGGTGCAGCATCCCCTCGAGCCGCAGGTTGCCGACGTAGGTGGACGCCCCGGTGATGAGGTCGAGGTCCTCGACGCGCCGGACGGAGGTACCGAGAATGGATCCAGGCATGCGTCGACCTTACGACCAGCGTTTGACGCGCACCCCCCGAAGAGGGAGGGTCTCCGTCCGGAGACCTGCGTGACCCCGGTTCGCGCCGGGGTGCGCTTCCTCCGGGAGGTCGGACTGGTCGGGGGCCGGTCCGGCCTCCCGACCACCTATCGTGGTCTCGTGCCCCAGTTCCACCACACCGATGTGCTCCCGCTCGGTCCGGACGAGACCGACTACCGCCGCCTCGACCTCCCGCCCGGCAAGGTGGTGGAGGCCGCGGGCCGGACGTTCCTCGAGATCGATCCGTCGACGATCACGTCGCTGGTCGCCGAGGCCGTGCACGACATCCAGCACATGCTGCGGCCGTCGCACCTGGCCCAGCTGCGTGCCATCGTCGACGATCCCGAGGCCTCGCCCAACGACCGCTTCGTGGCCACCGACCTGCTGCGCAACGCGTGCGTCTCGGCGGGCGGCGTGCTGCCGATGTGCCAGGACACCGGCACCGCGATCGTCGTCGGCAAGCGCACGGAGACCGTGCTGACCGGCGGCGACGACGAGGAGTCGGTGTCCCGCGGCATCTTCGAGGCCTACGACAAGCTCAACCTGCGCTACTCGCAGATGGCGCCCACGTCGTTCTGGGACGAGAGGAACACGGGCACCAACCTGCCCGCGCAGGTGGAGCTCTACTCCGTGCCCGGGCAGACCCCGAAGTACGAGTTCCTGGTGATGGCCAAGGGCGGCGGCTCGGCCAACAAGACCTTCCTCTACCAGGAGACGAAGGCGCTGCTCAACCCGACCAAGCTCGCGAAGTTCCTCGACGAGAAGCTCCGCTCGCTGGGCACCGCGGCCTGCCCGCCCTACCACCTCGCGATCGTCGTGGGCGGCATGTCGGCGGAGTACAACCTCAAGGTCGCGAAGCTGGCGTCGGCGCGCTACCTCGACAACCTCCCCTCGGAGGGCTCGGAGATCGGGCACGCGTTCCGGGACAAGGACCTCGAGCAGCAGGTCCTCGAGCTCACCCGCAACTTCGGCATCGGCGCCCAGTTCGGCGGCAAGTACTTCTGTCACGACGTGCGCGTGATCCGGCTGCCGCGCCACGGCGCCTCGCTGCCCGTCGGCATCGCCGTCTCGTGCTCGGCCGACCGCCAGGCCAAGGCCAAGATCACCCCCGAGGGCGTGTTCCTGGAGCAGCTGGAGACCGACCCGGCGCGCTTCCTCCCCGACGTCGCCGACGGCCTGTCCGACGACGTCGTGCAGGTGGACCTCAACCGCCCGATGGACGAGATCCGCGCGCAGCTCTCGACGTTGCCCGTGAAGACGCGGGTGTCGCTGACCGGCACGCTCGTGGTGGCCCGCGACATCGCCCACGCGAAGATCGCGGAGCGGTTGGACGCGGGTGAGGAGATGCCGCAGTACCTTCGCGACCACCCCGTCTACTACGCGGGCCCGGCCAAGACACCTGAGGGCTACGCGTCGGGGTCGTTCGGCCCGACCACCGCCGGCCGCATGGACTCCTACGTCGAGCAGTTCCAGGCGGCGGGGGGTTCGCTGGTGATGCTGGCGAAGGGCAACCGTTCGCAGCAGGTGACGACGTCCTGCGCCACGTACGGCGGCTTCTACCTGGGCTCCATCGGCGGCCCCGCCGCGCGGCTGGCGCAGGACTGCATCCGCAAGGTCGAGGTGCTGGAGTACCCCGAGCTGGGCATGGAGGCGGTCTGGAAGATCGAGGTGGAGGACTTCCCGGCGTTCGTGGTGGTGGACGACAAGGGCGAGGACTTCTTCTCCGAGGTCAGCCAGCCGACGCTGCAGGTGACCTTCCGCCGCTGACGCCCCCCACCCACCCCACCCGGCGAGTTCGCCATCTCCCGGGCTGAGTTCGCCAGACGATCGGATCGGTCTGGCCGGACGTCGCCGCTGGTAGGCGAACTCGCTCGGCCAGACGGCGAACTCGCGGGTCAGGGGGTCGGGCGGGCGCGTGCGAGGGTGGCGCGGGCCATGCGGACGTGGACGTCGTCCACCATCTCGCCGTCCAGGAGGCCGACCCCTGTCTCGGACGCCTCCAGCACGCGGCGGGCGTGGGTGATCTCCGCCTCGCTCGGGGTGAAGATCTCGTGGGCCAGGGCGACCTGCGACGGGTGGATGCAGAGCTTGCCGGGGTAACCCAGCGCGCGCGCCTGCTCGGCGTCGCGGCGGAAGGCGTCGTCGTCCCGGACGGCCGTGACCACCTGGTCCAGCGCGGACACCCCGGCCAGCCTCGCGGCCAGGGCCACCCGGCTGCGGGCGTAGAGAACCTCGGTGCCATCGGCGGTGCGCCGGCCGCCCATGTCGGCGATGAAGTCCTCGGCTCCGAAGTAGGCGCCGATCAGACCCCGCTCGGCCCCCTCGGCGAGCAGCGGGCGGGCGTCGGCCACGCCCAGCGCGGTCTCCAGGCCGCCGACGACCGGCATCCCGTTCAGGCCGTCGAGCTGGTCGACGTGTTCGAGCTTGGGCAGCACCACCCCGTCGGCGCGGGTGCCCGTCACGGCGGCGACGTCCTCGACGAACCACGGGCTGCCCGGCGCGTTCACCCGCACCAGCACCGTCGTGCCGTCGGGCACGTCGAGCGTGGCCAGCGCCTCGACCACGGTGGCGCGTGCGGAGTCCTTGTCGGCCACGGCCACGGCGTCCTCGAGATCGAGCACCACCCCGTCGGCGCCGAAGCGCCCGACCTTGGCGATGCGGTCACCGCGGCCACCGGGAACGAACAACAGGGAACGCAGCGAGGTCGTCACCGGCCCATCGTCGCAGCCCGCGTGGTCACGTCGCAGCCCGCCGGCGCGCTGCGACGAGACCCACGCGCTGCGACGTCACGCCGGACGGCGGTGCATGAACGCCGCCCGCGTCGCCTGGCAGACCAGCTCACCGCGCTGGTTGTAGGCGTCGTGGCGGAACGTCACCACGCCGGCGTCCGGCCGCGACGAGCTCGCGCGGGCGTCGACCACCTCGGTCGACACCCGGATCGTGTCGCCCGCGAAGACCGGTTTCGGGAACCGGATGTCGGAGAAGCCGAGGTTGGCGATGGTGGTGCCCAGCGTCAGCTCCGGCACCGCCAGCCCGACCACCAGCGCCACGGTGAACATCGAGTTCACCAGCGGTTTCCCGAACTCGGTGCCGGCCGCGAACTCCGCGTCGAGGTGCAGCGGCTGGGGGTTCATCGTCATCGTCGTGAACAGCACGTTGTCGGTCTCGGTGACGGTGCGACGGGTCGCGGCCTCCACGACGAGGCCGGGCTTCAGGTCGTCGAACCACATGCCGGTCACGGCTTCACCACCGCCGCCACGGCGTCGAGCGCCGACGGGTCCTCCATCGCGGAGATGTCGCCGGTCGGCCCGCCGTGCACCACGACGTCCCGGAGCAGCCGGCGCATCGTCTTGCCGGTGCGCGTCTTCGGCATCGCCGACGTCACGTAGACGCGGTCGAGCTGCGCGTAGCCGCCCATCTCCTGCACCACGCGCGCCCGGATCTGCGCCGACGCGTCGTCACCGGCGCCGGTCCGCAGCGTCACGAACGCGATCGGGACCGTGCCCTTCGTGACGTCCGGGACGCCGACCACCGCGGCCTCGACGACGTCGGGGTGCGCCGTGACGACGGCCTCGATCTCCATCGTCGAGATGCGGTGCGCGGCCACGTTGATCACGTCGTCGGCGCGGCCCAGCACCCAGAGGTGCCCGTCGTGGTCGAGGACGGCCTCGTCGTTGGTGGCGTACTTGCCGGGGAACCGCGAGAAGTAGGTGGCGAGGTAGCGGTCGTGGTCGTCCCAGACCGTGCGGGCCAGCGTGGGGAACGGGCTGGTCAGCACCAGGTTCCCCTTGACGCCGGCGGGTACCGGCTGCCCGTCGTCGTCGAGGATCTCGTACGCGTGCCCGGGCACCGGGGTGCCGACCGACCCCGCCTTGAGGTCCTCGGCGCCGTAGACGGGGTAGGTCCAGGTGGAGCCGGTCTCGGTCTGCCCGTAGGCGTTGACGACCGGCACGTGCAGCGTGTCGGTGGTCCAGCCGAACGTGTCGCCGTCCAGCGGCTCGCCCTGCACGGTGATCAGCTTCAGGCCCGGCAGCGGGTGGGCGGCGGCGAGGTCGTCCCCGAACTTGCGCAGCATCCGCAGCAGCGTGGGCGCGCACAGCACCTTCGTGACGGCGTGCCGTTCGCAGATCTCGTAGAACCGCGCGGTGGTCGGCGTGTCCAGCGCGCCCTCGAAGCAGGCGATCGTCATGCCGCAGGCCAGCCCGCCGACGACGGCCTGGATCGGGAACGTCAGCCAGCCGACGTCGGCCGCCACCCAGTAGACGTCACCCTCCTCGTAGCCGGCCTGCCAGTGCGCGTTGGCCCACGTGCCGAGCAGGAACCCGCCGACGCTGTGCACCACGCCCTTGGGCTTCGACTCGGTGCCGGACGTGAAGATCAGGAACGAGGGCTCGTTGGGGTCGAGCGGGACGGCCGGCGTACCGGCGGCGCCCGTCTCCAGGACCTTCGCGTAGGCGTGCTCGCCCTCGAGCAGCGGCACGCCGTCGCCGGTGCGGTCGACGACCACCGTGGCCGTGACCGTCGGCGTCCGGACGCGGGCGGCACGCAGCGTCTCCAGCAGCGGGATCGGCTTCGTACGGCGGTAGATCGCGTCCGCCACCACCACGACCTTCGCCCGCGCCGCCGCCAGTCGCGACGCCACGGCCTCCTCGGCGAAACCGGAGAACAGCACCGTGTAGATCGCGCCGATCCGGTTGCAGGCGTGGATGGACGTGAACGCCTCGACGAGGTTGGGCATGTAGATCGCGACGACGTCGCCCTTGGTGACGCCCAGCTCGAGCAGACCGGCGGCGAGGCGGCTGACCTCGTCGGCCAGCTCGGCGTAGGTCAGGGTGCGGGTGTCGCCGGGCTCGCCCTCCCACACCACGGCGGCGCGGCCGGCCGTGGCGGGGTCCTCGGCCCAGCGGTCGACGCAGTTGTCGGCGACGTTGAGGCGGCCGCCCTCGAAGTAGCGGAAGTCCTCGATCCCGCCGGTGCGCACCGTGGTCCAGGGCGTGGACCAGCGCTGCTGCTGCGCCACCCACTCCCAGTAGGCGTCCGGCCCGTCGAGGGCGCGGGCGGCGGCGAGCTGCTCGACGCGCTCGGGCACCGTCCACTCGGCCGGGAGCGGGATGATCGGCGCGTTCAGCAACTGGGCGAGGCTGTCGGGCGTGTCGGACATCGGCGTCCTTCCTGGGGTGGGCCGGGGTCGTGCGCGGATATCGGTGCTGGGGCGCTGATATCCGCGCACAGGGGTCACACGGGGCTGATCGGGTGGTGGCGGCGGCCGGTGGTGCGGGTCCAGCGGTCGGCGTCGACCATGCGCGCGACGAGCTCGGCGCGCAGCTGCTCGGGCTGCACCACGGCGTCGACGACGAGCGCGGACGCCATCCGGAGCAGGTTGATGTCGGCCTGCTGCTCGGCGGTGCGGGCGGTGACGAACGCGGCACGTTCCTCGTCGTCCTCGATGGCGGCGATCTTGTTGGCGTACACCGCGTTGACCGACGCCTCCGCGCCCATCGGGCCGATCGTGGCCGTGGGCAGCGCGATCGTGGCGCGCGGCTCGAAGCCCGGTGCGCACATCGCGTAGAAGCCCGCGGCGTAGGCCTTGCGCAGGACGACGGTGTACTTCGGCACCTCGGCGCTCGCCATCGCGGTGATCATCTTCGCGCCGTGGCGGATGATGCCCTGCCGCTCCATCTCGACACCGACCATGAAACCGGGCACGTCCTGCAGGAACACGAGCGGGACGTTGAACGCGTCGCAGGTGGAGATGAACTTCGTGGCCTTGTCGGCTGAGTCGACGAAGATGGCGCCGCTGCGGACCTGCGGCTGGTTGGCGACGATGCCGACGACGCGCCCGTCGAGCCGGGCGAACCCGGTGACCAGCTCCTGCGCCCAACGGGCCTTGATCTCGAAGAAGCTGCCCGCGTCGACGAGCCGGTCGACGACCCCGCGCACGTCGTAGGCGGTGTTGGGGTCGGCCGGGACGAGGCCGGCCCAGTCCTCGCGCTCCGGCTCCTTCGCCGGCAGCGCGGAGGGCGCGGAGCGGAAGTCGTCGGGGAGGTAGCTCAGCAGCAGCCGCGCGGCCGCGATGGCCTCCCAGTCCTCGTCGAACACCTCGTCGCCACAGCCGGAGACGGTGGCGTGCATCATCGCGCCGCCCATGTCCTCCAGCGTGGTGCGCTCGCCGGTCACCTTCTCCGCCACCCGCGGGCTGGCGAGGTACATCGACGCGTTGCCCTCGACCATCCCGACCCAGTCGCAGAACGCCGGCATGTACGCCCCGCCCGCGGCACTCGGCCCGTGCAGGCAGCACAGCTGGGGCACCCGGCCCGAGAGCTTCACCTGCAGCTGGAAGATCGCCGACGCGCCGCGGCGGCCGGGGAAGAAGCCCATCTGGTCGGTGAGGCGGCCGCCCGCGGAGTCGACGAGGTAGACCACCGGGAGCAGGTCGCGGTCGGCGCGCTCCAGGATGCGGATCTGCTTCTCACACGTCAGCTCGCCCCAGGACCCGGCCTTGACGGTGAAGTCGTGCGCGATCACCGCGACGGGTCGCCCGTCGACGCGACCGACGCCGGTGATCACGCCGTCGGCGGCCAGGGCCTGGTCGGCGGCCGTGGCGAGCAGACCGTCCTCGACGAAGGTGCCGGGGTCGAACAGGACGGCGAGCCGGTCGCGGACGGGCAGCTTGTCGGGCCAGCGCGCGGGGTCGCCCCCGGCGCGGGCGCGCTCGGTGGCGGTGGCGACCTCGTCCGGGACGACCTCGTCCGGGGCCGGGGCCACCCGTTCGGCCTCGACGGTCATCCCGACCCCCCGGAGCGTCGACTCGCGCACCGGAAACCGCCGACTCGCGCGCTGGGAAGTGCCGACCCGCGGGGCCGGGACGGGCGGCTGGCGGCGGTCACGAGGCCATGCCGCGGGTCAGGATCTCCAGCTGGATCTCGTCGGTGCCCCCGCCGATCCGCAGGATGCGGGCGTCGCGGTAGTGCCGCGCCACCGGCGACTCCTCGACGAACCCGGCGCCGCCGAACAGCTGCACGGCGTCGTCGACGATGCGGTTGCACGCCACGGCGGACACGTACTTGGCCCGGGCCACCGACTTCGCCGCCTCGGGATGACCGGCGTCGAGCCTCGCCGCGGCCTGGTAGGTGACCAGGCGCGCCGCCTCCAGCTCGATCTCCATCAGCGCGAGCTTGTGCCGGACCGTCTGCAGATGGGTGAGCGGGGCGCCGAACGCCTCCCGTTGACGGGCGTAGTCCGACGCCAGGTCCAGGCACTCGGCCGCGTGCCCGATGCCCATCCCGGCGAGCGCGATCCGTTCGAGCTGGAAGGCCTCCATGATCTGGTAGAAGCCCCGGTTCTCCTGCCCCAGCACCGCGTCAGCGGGGACGGTGACGTCGTCGAGGACGACCTCGCGGGTGTCGGAGGAGTGCCAGCCCATCTTCGCGAGCGGCGCGCCCGTGGAGACACCCGGCGCGGTGGTCTCGACGAGGAACAGCGTGACCCCGCCGCGGCCCGCGTCACCGGTGCGGGCGGCGACGATCCACAGGTCGGCCAGCCCGGCGTTGGTGATGTACATCTTGCGGCCGTTCAGCACCCAGCCCTCGTCGGTGCGCCGGGCCGTGGTGGTGACACCCGCGACGTCGGATCCGGTGCCGGGCTCGGTGACCGCGATGGACGCGACGGCCTCCCCCGTGGCCAGCGGCGGGAGCCAGCGGGCCTGCTGCGCCGGCGTGCCGTACCGGGCGATGTGCGGCGCGGCCATGTAGGCGCTGACCAGCGCCGTGACGGCGATGCCGCCGCTTGCCCGCGCCAGCTCCTCCGCCAGCAGCGCCACGGCGAGACCGTCGCCGTCGTCACCCCCGTGTTCGACGGGGGTGACCAGGCCGAGCAGCCCGGCCGCGCCGAGCGGCTTCCACAGGTCGGCCGGGAACGTGCCGGACGCCTCGGCTGCGTCCACCCGGGGGCGCACCTCGCGGTCGACGAACGACCGGCACGAGGCCTGGAAATCGCGGTGCTCGTCGTCGAGCTCCCAGGTCATGGGTCCTCCAGTGTTTTTCGACCGACCGGACGGTCGACCACTAGTAGAGTGGGCCGGGTCCCGCCTGTCAAGGAGAGTGCATGTCCGAGCCGACCACCCGGGCCGACGCCCAACGCGCGCGCGTGCTGGCCACGTCGGTGGAGATATTCGGGACGCGCGGCTACCGGGCCACGTCGATGAACGAGATCGCGGCGGGCGTGGGGCTGTCCAAGCCCACGCTCTACCACTACTTCCGCAACAAGGAGGAGCTGCTCGTCCGGATCTACTCCGACGTGCTCGACGAGAGCCTGCGGATGGCCCGGGCCACCGTGGCCGCGGCCCCGACCCCGCTCGACGGGCTGCGCGAGCTGCTGGTGTCGCGCGTGGTCTACACGTGCGAGAACCGGGAGCTGCTCAAGATCTGCTTCGAGGAGGAGGACGAGCTGCGCCCCGACCTCGCCGAGGAGCTGCTGGTGCGCCGGCGCGCGTTCGAGGACGTGGCCGTGGACGCGCTGTGCGGCCATCTCGCCGCGCACCCGCAGATGCACCTCACGATGGCCCCGAAGGTGTTCGTCAACCTCTGCCTGGGCGCGGTGAACTGGACCTACAAGTGGTACCGGCCCACCGGCCCCCGCACGCCGCAGGAGCTCGGCCGGGAGATGGCCGACGCCCTGCTCATGGCGGTGACCCCCTGATCAGCGGAGCCGGCGCGGGCCCCCGTCGTCGCGGTGCGGCGGCGGTCCCAGCACCATCCGGGCCCCGGTGACGAACACCCCCTCCGCCGAGGCCAGCACGGGGTCGAGCGCCAGCGACCGGATCTCGGGCAGGTCCTCGGCGAGGCGACCCACGCGCAGCACCAGATCCTCCATCGCGTCGAGCCGGGTGGGCTCGGTGCCCCGGTACCCCGCCAGCAGGGGCGCGGCCCGCGGCGCCCGCACGAGTGCGGCCGCGTCCTGGTCGGACACGGGCACCACCCGGAACGCCCGGTCGCCGAGCAGCTCCGTGGCCAGGCCGGACAGCCCGAACGACAGCAGGGAGCCGAAGGACGGGTCGTCGACGATCTCCAGCACGCACGAGATGCCCTTCGGCGCCATCCGCTGGACGTAGAGGTCCTGCTCGCCGGTGAGCCCGGCCAGGTCCTCCACCGCGCGGCGCACCTCGGCGGCCCCGGCGACGTCGAGGCGGACGCCGACGAAGTCGGTGCGGTGGCGCCAGCGCTCACCGGCGGCCTTGACCGCCACCGGGTAGCCCACCTCCTCCGCCGCGGCCACGGCGGCGTCCGCACCCACCACCCGGCGGAACGCCGCGAGGGTGATGCCGTAGCAGGCGAGCAGGTCGATGGTCTCGTCGTCGCTGAGCGCGTGGCGCCGGTCGGACCCGAACCGGGCCACGAGCTCGCGGGCCCGCTCGGTGTCGACGCCGTCGGGCGAGACGAACTCGCCGACCGGGTTGGCGTGCCACCGCGCGTAGCGACCGACGCGGGCCAGCGCCGCGGCGGCGCGTTCCGGGCTCGGGAAGCTCGGCACCGACCCCCGCATCGGGGTGCCGTCCGGCCCCGGGACGGCGAGTTCGACGGGTACCCCCTCGGCGGCCAGGAACACCGCGACCACGGGCTTGTCCACACCGCCGACGGCCTCGCGGAGGGCGCGCGCGTAGTCGGCGCCCGGAGTGGCGATCGGCGGGACGAACACCGCGACCAGCGCGTCGGTGCCCTCGTCGCCCGCCGCCTTGGCGACGGCCGCGGCGAACTCGTCGGGCGGCGCGGCCGCGCCGACGTCCACCGGAGCGCCCGCCAGCTCCATGCCCTCGTCGAGCAGCGCGTCGCTGACGAGCAGCCCGAGAGCACTCGAGTTGCCCACCACCGCGACCCTCGGGCCCGCGGGCAGCGGCTGGTAGGCCAGCACCAGCGCGGTGTCGAACAGCTCCGAGAGCGTCTCGACGCGGATCACGCCGGACTGCTCGAACAGCGCGCGCACGCTGGCGTCGTCGATCGGGACGCCGCTGGCGGCGAGCGCCGGCGTCGGGCCCGTGTGCCGGCCGCTCTTCACCGCGACGATCGGCTTGGTGCGGGCCAGCCGCCGGGCCAGGCGGGCGAACTTGCGCGGGTTGCCGAACGTCTCCAGGTAGAGCAGCACCACGTCAGTGGCCGGGTCGGTCTGCCAGTACTGCAGCATGTCGTTGCCCGAGACGTCGGCGCGGTTGCCCGCGGAGACGAACGTGGACAGGCCCAGGCCGCGTTCCTTGGCCGAGGCGAGGATCGCCGTGCCCAGCGCGCCGGACTGCGAGAAGAATCCGACCCGTCCCATCCCGGGGATGTCGGGGGCCAGCGTGGCGTTGAGCTGCACGTCGGGGGCCGTGTTGGCGATGCCCAGGGCGTTGGGCCCGATCACCCGCATCCCGTGCGCCCGGGCCTCGCTCACCAGCCGCCGCTCCGCGACGGTGCCGCCCTCGCCGGCGTCGGCGAAGCCCGCGCTGATCACCACCAGGGTGGTGACGCCCTTCTCCAGGCACGAGTCCATGACCTCGTCGATGCCCGCCGCCGGCACCGCGACGACGGCCAGGTCGACCTCGTCGGGGATGTCGGTGACCGAGGCGTACGCGCGCACCCCGCGGATCGAGCGGGCGTCGGCGTTGACCGGGAACACCGGACCGGTGAACTTGGCCCGCAGCAGGTTGGCCAGCACCGCGTGCCCGATCTTCGACGGATCGGCGGACGCGCCGATGACCGCCACCGACCCCGGGTGCAGCGCGTTGTGCATGCTGCGGGCCTCGGCCCGCTGCTCGCGGGCGTCGCGCACCGCCAGCGACTGGTCGGTGGGGTCGATGTCGAACTCGAGGTGCAGCACGCCGTCGGCGAACGCGCGGCTCACCTGGTAGCCGGCCTGCCGGAAGACCCGCACCATGGCGTGGTTCTCCACGAGCACCTCGGCCTCGAACCGGCGCAGGCCGTTCTCCCGGGCCGCGGCCGCGAGGTGCTCCAGCAGGATGGAGCCGAGCCCGCGGCCCTGGTGCTCGTCGCGGGCCACGAACGCGACCTCCGCCGTGGTGATGGCGCCGTCGCCCGTCGGTAGCCCCTCGTAGCGCCCGACGGCGATGATCTCGTCGCCGAGCAGGCAGATGAACCCGACCCGCGCGTGGTGGTCGACCGTGGTGAAGCGCGCCAGGTCCTTGTCGGAAATGCGCGGGTAGGGGCCGAAGAACCGCAGGTAGCGGGTGCGCTCGGACAGGCTCTCGTGGAACCGGAGCAACGCTTCGGCGTCGCCGGGCAGGATCGGGCGCAGGTGCACGATGCCGCCGTCGGACGCCACGACGTCGGCCTCCCAGTGGCGGGGGTAGCCGGGGCCGAAGTCGACCGGGTCGTTGTCGGGCGTGCTGGTGGGCTGCATGTCAGTCCCGGGGGTCGTCGGGGTCGAGGCCGTGCAACGGGAACACCGCGCGACGCGTCTCGAGCACGGCGGCGTCGACGCGGTCGGAGTCCTCCATCCACCGGGTGTGGGCGGTGTCGCGACCGTCGGTCATCGAGGTGGGCAGCTCCTGGCCGGTGAGCCCGGCCGTGTGCGCGATCCAGCCGGCGGGCAGCGGCCGGTTCGGGTCGACGTCGCGGTCGAGCACCGTGGCGATGAGGTGGGTCCAGGAACGCGGGACCACCCGGAACAGCCCGTAGCCGCCGCCGCCGGTGGCCAGCCACTTGCCACCCGCCGAGCGCTCGGCCAGCTCGCGCAGCTCGTGGTAGATCGCCCGGTGGCCGTCGACCGAGAGTCCGAGATCCGCCAGCGGGTCCTCGGCGTGGGTGTCGGCGCCGCACTGCGTGACGAGGATCTGCGGCCGGAACGCCCCGACCAGCGACGGCACGACAGCGTCGAACGCGCGGAGCCACGCCGGATCGGCGGTGCCGGGCGGGAGCGGCACGTTCACGGCGTAGCCCTCCCCCTTCCCGCGGCCGTACTCCCCCGGCCAGCCGGTGCCGGGCCACAGCGTCATCGGGTGCTGGTGCAGCGAGATCGTGAGCACCCGGGGGTCGTCGTAGAAGGCGGCCTGCACGCCGTCACCGTGGTGCACGTCGACGTCGATGTAGGCGATGCGGTCGTAACCGTGGTCGAGCAGCCAGGAGATGGCGATCGCGCAGTCGTTGTAGACGCAGAACCCCGCGGCGCGGTCGGCCATGGCGTGGTGCAGCCCGCCCGCGATGGTGACGGCGCGGTCGGCGCGACCCTCCGCGATCTCCCGGGCCGCGGCCAGCGACCCGCCGCAGACCAGGGCGCTCGCCTCGTGCATGCCGAGGAAGATCGGGTTGTCGTCGGTGCCGAGCCCGTGGCCCACGCCGAACGGGATCTCCGGCGCCGACTTGACCGCCGTCAGGTACGACGGCACGTGGATGCGCTGGACCTCCTCGTCGGGCGCCTGGGTGGGCACCACCGGCTCGACGCCCTCCAGCACGCCCAGCTCGGTGGCCAGGCGCATCGTGAGGTCGAGGCGGACCGGGTCGAGCGGGTGGTCGTCGCCGAGGTCGTAGCGGAGGAACTCCGGCGTCCACACCACCGCCGCACGGGGAGTCATGACCGCGACGGTGTCACGGTTGGGCCCCGATGGCGACAGGGCGGGCGGGATCGGCCGACCAGTTCGACCACGAGCCGACGTAGAGCGCGACCGGCTGCTCCGGCGGGCGGAGACCGGCTCGCTCGGCACCGAGCACGAGCGCCGCGGCCGTGACACCGGATCCGCAGTAGGCCGCGATCGGGCCGTCGCCGGCGCCTTCCTGCTCGAACCGCTCCGCCAACGCCTCCGGAGGGAGCCAGAACCCGTCGGATCCCACGAGATCCGCGGTGGGGATGTTGTGGGCGCCGGGGATGTGCCCGGCGCGGGGGTCCACCGGTTCGGTCTCGCCGCGGTAGCGCGCTCCGGCGCGGGCGTCGAGCAGCAGCCCGGAACCGGCGAGTGCCGCCGCGCCGTCGGCGTCGAGCACCGGCATGCCGCCGGGTCGGACGGTGACGTCACCGGCGACCGGCCGCGAGGGCTCGGCCGTGGTGGGCCGACCCTGCGCCACCCAGGCCGCCCATCCCCCGTCGAGCACCGCGACCCGGTCGGCCGGGAACCCGGCCCACCGCAGCAGCCACCACGCCCGCGCCGCGATGGAGCCGTTGCCGTCGTCGTGGGCCACCACCGTGGACCCGCCGCGCACCCCGGCCCGGCGGAGCACCTCCTGCAGCTGCTGCGGGTCGGGCAGCGGATGCCGTCCCCCGGCACCCGGGGCGCCCGCCAGCTCGGTGTCGAGGTCGACGAAGACCGCGCCGGGGATGTGGCCGGCGTCGTGGTCGGGGCGTCCCGGGGGACCGCCGAGGCGGTACCGGACGTCGATCACGACGGGGACGTCGGGCCCGGCCAGGGCGGCCTGCAGGTCGGACGGCGTGACGAGCGGGGTGGGAAGTGCAATCACCTGGTCATCCTGCCCGGGATGGGATGAGCTGCGCGACGTGTTGCCCGGATAGGATGGACCCTTGACGGAAGGGCTGTGCGCGTGAATGACCTCATCGACACGACCGAGATGTACCTCCGGACGATCTACGAGCTCGAGGAGGAGGGCGTCACGCCCCTGCGCGCACGGATCGCCGAGCGGCTGGGGCAGAGCGGCCCGACCGTGAGCCAGACCGTCGCGCGCATGGAACGTGACGGCCTGCTGGTGGTGGCGGGCGACCGCCACCTGGAGCTCACCGACGACGGCCGCAACCGGGCCGTGGCCGTGATGCGCAAGCACCGTCTGGCCGAGCGCCTGCTCACCGACGTGATCGGGCTGGAGTGGGAGCTCGTGCACGCGGAGGCCTGCCGCTGGGAGCACGTGATGAGCGACGCCGTGGAGCGCAAGCTCGTGCAGCTGCTCGACAACCCCACGATCTCGCCCTACGGCAACCCGATCCCCGGGCTCGACGAGCTCGCCCGGCTGCCCGAGACGGCGCGCGGGATCTCGACGCCGCCGTCGCTGGAGATCGGGCTGCAGCGGCTCGACGAGTTCGCCCGCCGGGGCGGCGGCCTCGTGGAGGTGCGCCGCATCGCCGAGCACGTGCAGGTCGACGCCGACCTCATGGCCGAGCTCAAGTCGGCGGGCGTCGTGCCCGGCGAGGAGGTGGACGTGCAGGCCATCGCCCGCTTCGGCGACGCGGTGCCGGTGAAGGCCGGCGGTGCCGACTCGTCGGTGGCCCCGCTGATCGCCCACGCGGTGCTCGTCCGGGCTCGCTGAGGTCACGCCCACGGGCCGTGAGACGGTGGGGCCCACCATCCGAGGAGGACCACCGTGAAGTTGCTCGTGACCGGCGGAGCCGGCTACGTCGGGAGCGTCTGCGCCGCCCACCTGCTGGAGGCCGGGCACGAGGTGACCGTGCTGGACGACCTGTCCACCGGCCACGCCGACGCGGTGCCCGACGGAGCCCAGTTCGTGAAGGCGGACCTGGCCGAGGCCGCCGACGACCTGCTCGGCGACGGCTTCGACGGCGTGCTGCACTTCGCGGCGAAGTCGCTGGTGGGCGAATCGGTGGAGCACCCCGAGCTGTACTGGCAGGGCAACGTGGTGACCTCCCTGCGGCTGCTGGAGGCCATCCGCAAGAACGGCACCCCGCGGCTGGTGTTCTCCTCCACCGCCGCCACCTACGGCCAGCCCGAGGAGGTGCCGATCCGGGAGACCTCCCCCACCCTGCCCACCAACCCCTACGGGGCCAGCAAGCTCGCGATCGACCACATGATCACCTCCTACGCCGACGCGCACGGGCTGGCCGCGGTGAGCCTGCGGTACTTCAACGTGGCCGGGGCCCACGGGCGCTTCGGGGAGCGGCACGCCGTGGAGACCCACCTGATCCCGATCGTGCTGCAGGTGGCCGCGGGCACGCGGGAGTCGGTGGCCGTCTACGGCGACGACTGGCCGACCGCCGACGGCACCTGCGTGCGCGACTACATCCACGTGGACGACCTCGCCGCCGCCCACCTGCTCGCCGTGACCCAGGCCCGGCCGGGCACGCACGCCGTGTACAACCTGGGCTCCGGCCAGGGCTTCTCGGTGCGCGAGGTGATCGAGGCCTGCCGCACGGTGACCGGCCACCCGATCCCCGCCGTGACCGCGCCCCGCCGCGCCGGCGACCCGGCCGTGCTGATCGCCTCCAGCGAGGCCGCGCAGCGCAACCTCGGCTGGACCCCCGAGCGCACCGACATCGCCACCATCGTGGGCGACGCGTGGCGGTTCGCCCAGGAGCGCCACGCCGGCTGAACGGTTCATCCCGCGCTCCCCACGCAGACGTCCTCCGCCCCGATGCAGTCCCGGAACACGCCCGGCCGGATGCCGGCGTCGGCCACCTGGCGCAGCAGCCCGGTGAGGCGGTGGCCGGGCCAGGCCCGTTCGGCGCGGTCGAGGGCGACATGGGCCAGCGCGCCGTCGCCGCGCAGCAGCGCCGACACCGCCAGCAGGGCCGCGGGCTCGGCGGCCTCGGGATCGGGCGTCTCGCGGCACAGCGCCGCCCACAGGTGCTCGGCCGCGGCGGCCATCGGTCCGGCTCCGCGCAGCATCGCGGCGTCACGCACCCGCACGTCGGACAGGGCCGCGGCCAGCGCCACCACCTGCTCGTCGTCGAGGACGAGCCGGCCCGCCGCCGCGTCGCGGAGTGCGGCGTCGACCGCGGCCAGCGCGGCGGTGCGGTCCGGCAGGACGGCCGCGTCATCGACGATCATGGCCTCCCGCCGGGCCAGGCGGGCACCGTCGGCGGCCGCGACCTGGTGCTCCAGATCGGCCCGGTCGGCCCGGGCCACCGCACCCCGCGCCACCGCCGCGGCGGCGAAGGCCGTGGCGGCCGGGTCGGGCACCAGGCCACCGCAGCACGCCGGATCGTCGAAGCAGCTCCAGCGCGCCCCGGCGGTGGCGGACTCGGCCCACATCACGGTGTGGACGTCCAGGCCGCGCGAGCCGAGGTGGTCGACGACGTGGTCGACCAGAGCACGGGCCGGTGGATCCGCTCCCGCGGACAGGACGACCACCGCGGCCCCGGCCGGGTCGTCGAGCATCAGGCTTGCCACCACGGCTTCGGCCACCGCGCCGACGTCGTCGGGTGGAGGAAGGTCGACGCGCACGGTGAGACCCAACCGGCGGCCGCTGCTGCCTCCGGTGGCCACGAGGACCAGCGACTCGCGAGGATGGAAGCCGAGCAGGTACGGCAGCGCCGCGACGAGCTCGGCCGGCTCGCCGATGCGCAGTGGATCGACCTGCGGGGGATCGATGGGCGGGGGATCGATGGGCGGGGGATCGATGGGCGGGGGATCGATGGGCCGGGGATCGGTGGTTCGCATGCCCAGAGGCTGCGTCGGTCCGGCGGCGCGGCGCCACCGTTGCACCGTTCGGGTGTGGACAACCGGCCCGGAACCGGCGTCCGGGAGCGCGATGGGGACAACCGGAGACCCGGACGTCGCCGAGACCCCGTCCTGTCGTCGTTGACTGTTAGCGTGCGCGCCTTGCCGTGCGGCCCCCGGCCCGCGACGCTGACCGGGGCGGAGGACGGCCGACCGGTCGTCCGGCACGCACGAAGGGGCGCCGATGTACGACTACGACCTGCTGGTGATCGGCTCGGGACCGGGCGGCCAGAAGGCCGCGATCGCCGCGGCCAAGCTGGGTAAGCGGGTGTGCGTCGCCGAGCGGCGCAACATGATGGGGGGCGTCTGCGTCAACACGGGCACGATCCCGTCGAAGACGCTGCGCGAGGCAGTGCTCTACCTCACCGGCTTCGCCCAGCGCGACATGTACGGCGCCAGCTACCGCGTGAAGTCCGAGATCACCATCGCCGACCTGCTCGCGCGCACCGCGCACGTCGTCGGGCGGGAGGTGGAGGTGATCCGCAACCAGCTGCTGCGCAACCACGTCGACATCCTGGGCGGCACGGCCCGGTTCGTGGACGAGCACACCGTCGCCGTGGAGGGCGACACCCGCGGCGACCACAACACGGTCACGGCGGAGAACATCGTCATCGCCACAGGCACCAGGCCGGCGCGGCCGGCCGAGGTCGAGTTCGACGAGAACCACGTGATGGACTCCGACGGCGTGCTCGGGATGCAGCGCGTCCCGAGCTCCCTGGTGGTGGTCGGCGCGGGTGTGATCGGCATCGAGTACGCGTCGATGTTCTCCGCGCTCGGCACGCGGGTCACCGTGGTGGAGAAGCAGCCGCAGATGCTGGGGTTCTGCGACCCCGAGGTCGTCGAGTCGCTGAAGTTCCACCTGCGCGACCAGGCCGTCACCTTCCGGTTCGGCGAGGAGGTGGAGAAGGTCGAGATCACCTCGAAGGGCACGGTCACGAGCCTGGCCAGCGGCAAGCGCATCGCCGCCGACATGGTGATGTACTCGGCCGGGCGTCAGGGCGTCACCGACGAGCTCGACCTGGAGAAGGCCGGGTTGTCGGCGGACAGGCGCGGGCGCATCACCGTCGACAAGCAGTACCGCACCGAGGTGCCGCACATCTTCGCGGTCGGCGACGTGATCGGTTTCCCGGCTCTGGCCGCCACGAGCATGGACCAGGGGCGGCTCGCGGCCTACCACGCGTTCGGTGAACCGGCCCGTGAGCTGCAGGAACTGCAGCCGATCGGCATCTACACGGTCCCGGAGATCTCCTACTGCGGGAAGACCGAGGCCGAGCTGACCATGGGTTCGGTGCCCTACGAGGTGGGCATGTCGCGCTACCGGGAGCTCGCGCGCGGCGCGATCGTCGGCGACTCCTACGGCATGCTCAAGCTCCTGGTGTCGACGACCGACCGCACGCTGCTCGGGGTGCACGTGTTCGGCACCAACGCCACCGACCTGGTGCACATCGGTCAGGCGATCATGGGGTGCGGCGGCACCGTCGACTACCTCGTGGACACCGTGCTCAACTACCCGACGCTGTCGGAGGCGTACAAGGTGGCCGCACTCGACGTCACCAACAAGATGCGGGCGCTGGAGGCGTTCGAGCAGTAGCACATCGACGCGACGAGACCGGGGCCGGAGCAGGGCCGCGGCACATGACGGTGCCCGCCGTCGGCGGGCGGGAAGATCAGTACCTGATTCCGTGCTGGTCCAGCCACGGGCGCGGGTCCACGTACACGCCGCCGATCATGACGCCGACGTGCAGGTGGGGGCCGGTGGACTCGCCGCGGTTGCCCACCTCGGCGATCTCGTCCCCGGCCTGCACCTTCTCGCCGACGGTGACGAGCGAGCGGTTGATGTGGCCGTAGACGGTGATGGTGCCGTCGGCGTGCTGCAGGCGCACCCACAGGCCGAACCCGCTGGCGGGACCGGAACTGATCACGGTGCCGGCCAGCGGGGCGTGGATCGGGGTGCCGATGGGGGCGGCGATGTCGAGGCCCTGGTGGACGGTGCCCCAGCGGCCGCCGAAGCCGGAGGTGACCTGCCCGACGACCATCTCGACACCGGCGGCGAGGGCGGCCGCCTTCGCCGCCGCGGCCTGCGTCGCGGCGTCGGCACGGGCCTTGTCGGCGGCCGCGGCGGCCTGCGCCGCCTCCTGCAGGCCGGCGGCCTTGACGAGCGCGGCCGCGTCGGCCACGACCGGCGTGGCTGGGGTGACGGGCCCGACGGCGGCCCGGGCCTCGTCCACGGGCACCGGGACGTCCACGGGGGCGGTCGGCGCGGCGGGCGTACCCAGGAACTCCTCGACGCCCAGCCGCAGGACGTTGGCGCCGTCGGACGCAGCGGGAAGGGCGGCGCCGAGGGCCTGCTGGCCGGCCGCGGCGAGCGCGCCACCGGCGACGACCGTGGCGACGAAGCGCGCCGTCGTGGACGGGGTGACGGTGAGCCGGGCGCCACCGACCCCCGCTGTCGCCGTGGCGAGCAGCGGGGGCCCGAGGTGAGCGCGCCGGCGCTGGGGGGAGCGGTGCCGGGACACTACCTATCCTTCCGGATCTCGCGGCCCGGGCGGACGTCCCGTCGGGGGTTCGGGCGGACTGCCGGGGGAGCAGTCCGTGTCCGGTCTGTGACCAGGCCGTTATCGATCCGGGCACGACGTTAACCGCTGACCGGCCGGAAGTTGTCACAGCGCAGCGTCACTGAGGCCGCCGGACACGGCGACGCGGCGAGCGGGACAGGCGGCGTTTCCCGCCCGACACGCCAACCGAAGGGGCGCCGTTCACCGCAGGTTCAGGCCCTCTCCCCCACCCACGGTCACGCTGCGTCGCTGCTCACAGCCGTCTGCGACATCCACCGGCGAACGGAGCAGCGCTTCCGGTCGGTCACCGCGCCCACCGTCGCCCGGTGGTGCGATCGGGAAGATCAGGATCTGCCGGAGAGTCGACCGTCAAGCGGGGCTCGAGGACCGCTTCAGGCCTGGCCCAGCTCCGCCAGGCGGGTGCGGTAGCGGTCCACGTTGGCCAGCTTCACGTCCTCGTACCCGCGCACGAGGTCGGCGGCCTCCGCGGCGGCCGTGGCCGTGACGTAGGTGTCGGGGCTCAGGCCGTCGGCCAGCCGCAGCACCATGGCCCGGTAGGAGTCGCGCAGGTCGCGCTCCAGGCGCCGGATCTCCGTGCGACCGAAGGGGTCGAGCGGCGTCCCGCGCAGGGCCTTGCCACGGGCCAGGGTCTGCAGCACCGGCTTCATCCACGGTCCCAGCGCGATCTTCCTCTGGCGGCCCATGGCCTTGAGCATCGGCGGGTGCAGGCGGTAGCGCTGCCGGGTGCCCCCGGGCACCTCGGCGGCGACCTTCGCCTCGAAGACGGGATCGGTGAGCAGCCGCGCCACCTCGTACTCGTCCTTGTAGGCCGTGAGCTTGTGCAGGCCGCGGGCGACCGCCTCGCTGAACGCCGTGTCCTGGCCGACGCGGCGCTCGGCGCGCCAGACGGCCAGCACGTCGTCGACGTAGCGGCGGGCGGTGCGCTCGTTCTGGAAGCCGACGAGCTGCGCGGCCCGGATCTCGACGAGCCGCCGCGTCTCCCCCGCCAGCTCCCGCAGCGCGATCGACGCCGGGAGCGCCACCGGCGCCGCCTCGGCGACCGATCCCGTGACCGCCGCGAACGCGGCCGGGTCGGCCACCGCGACACGCCCCCAGCGGAACGCGGCGGTGTTGACGGCCACCGCGACGCCGTTGAGCTCGATCGCCCACTCGATGGCCTCGGCCGACAGCGGCAGCGCCCCGGACTGGTAGGCCGCGCCGACCACCATCAGGTTCGCCGGCATCGCGTCGCCGAACAGCGCGTTCGAAGCCGCCTGCGCGTCCAGCGCCACGATCTCGCGGGTGACGCCGCGCAGGCGCTCCACCAGCGCGGGCACGTCCGTCGCCGTGATCGACGCATCGCGCACCATCGCCCCCGTGGGCACGGAACTGGTGGACACCACACCCGTGGTGTGGTCGGCCGAGGCGTAGGCCAGGTTCTTCGTGTCGGCGCCGACGAGGGCGTCGAAGGCGAGGTAGCAGCCCGCGGTGCCGATCCCGACGCGGTTGGCCGGGCCGAGCGTCGCGGCGTCGGCAGCCATCCGCAGGTGGGAGGTGACCGGGCCGGCCTTCTGCGAGAGCCCGGTCTGGTCGACGCCGTGCACGGCCAGCCCGTCGCGGACGGCGGCGGAGGCCAGTACCTGGTTGACCGTGACGATGCCGGTGCCGCCGATGCCGGCCAGGAACACGTCACCCGCGGCGGGGCGCGTGACGTCCGGGACGGCCGGGGGCTCGCGGCGGTCCGGGCGGCCGGCCGAGACCCCGGTGCCGATGCTCGCTCCGCCTGCGCTCCGCTCGGCGGGCAGCTCCACCGTCACGAACGACGGGCAGTCGCCGGCGAGGCAGGAGTAGTCGGTGTTGCAGGAGGTCTGGTCGATGTGGGTCTTGCGGCCGAACTCGGTGTCGACGGGCTGCACGGACAGGCAGTTGCTCTTGACGCCGCAGTCGCCGCAGCCCTCGCACACGGCCTCGTTGATGATCACGCGGGTGGGCCGGACGGCCAGCGTGCCGCGCTTGCGCAGGCGGCGGGACTCCGCGGCGCAGCGCTGGTCGTAGACGAGCACGGACACGCCCTCGACGCCCGCGAGCACCTGTTGGGCCTCGTCGAACCGGTCGCGGTGCCACAGCTCCACACCGGCCGGGAGGGCGGGCAGCGACCGGTACCGCTGCGGCTCGTCGGCGCACACGATGATCTTCGTGACGCCCTCGGCCAGCAGCTTCGCCGTCAGGGCGGGCACCTCGAGCCCCCCTTCCGCGTCCTGCCCGCCGGTCATGGCGACGGCGCGGTTGTAGAGCAGCTTGTAGGTGATCGACACCCCGGCCGCGACGCACGCCTGCACCGCGAGCTGGCCGGAGTGGGCGAACGTGCCGTCGCCCATGTTCTGGAACATGTGCCCGGCGCCGGTGAACGGGGCCTGGCCGATCCACTGCGCGCCCTCGCCGCCCATCTGCGTGATCGAGGTGACCTCGCTCTCCGGGCGGTGGGTGAGCGCGACCATGGCGTGGCAGCCGATGCCGCCGCCCGCGACGGCGCCCTCGGGCACCACCGTCGAGCGGTTGTGCGGGCAGCCGGAGCAGAAGTACGGCGTGCGGTTGACGGGCAGCAGCTCGAGCTTCGGGGGCTCGCGTCGGACCGGCTCCAGGTCGACCCGGTCGCCGAGCACCCGGCGCAGCGGGCCCACCAGCGCACCGGCCGTCAGCTCACCGGCCACCGGCACCAGCGGGGACCCGTCGGAGTCGGCCGAGCCGATCACGGCGGGCGCCGATGCGAGGCCGTAGAGCACGTCGCGCACCGCGGATTCCACGAACGCGCTCTTCTCCTCCACCACCAGCACGGTGTCGAGCCCGGTGGCGAAGTCGCGGAGCAGGTCGCGCTCCAGCGGGTGGATCATGCCCAGGCGCAGGAGCTTGATGCCGGCGCGGCGGCAGCCGTCGTCGTCGAGGCCCAGGTCGCGCAGCGCCTGCCGGACGTCGGTGAACGCCTTCCCCCCGGCGACGATCCCGAGCCAGGCGTCCGTCGTGTCGACCTCGACGACGTTGATCGGGTTCGCGGCCAGGAACTCCCGCACCATCGTCCAGCGCGGCCCGTACATCTGGGCCTCGGCCTCCAGCGACGCGGGCGGGGCGAGCATCGGGATCTGCTCGTACTCCCATGGCTTCCCGTCCCACTCCAGCTCCGGGACGGTGATCTCGACATCCGCGGTGCCGTCGACGGTGAACAGGCCGTCGGCCACGTCCGCGGTGATCTTCATGCCCACCCACATGCCCGAGCACCGCGAGAGCGCGACGCCGTAGCGGCCCAGTCGCACGATCTCCTCGGCGGTGCCGGGGTAGAGCACGGGCAGCCCGAAGCCGGCCAGGGTGCGCTCGCTGATGCACGGGATGGTGGAGGACTTGCAGCTCGGGTCGTCACCCGCGAGGACGATCACGCCGCCCTTCGGGTGGGCGCCGCACATGTTGCCGTGGCGCAGCGGGTCGCCCGCGCGGTCGACGCCGGGCGCCTTGCCGTACCAGACGCCGACGGCGCCGTCGACGGTGCGCTCGTGGCCGGGCACCTCCACCTGGCTGCCCCACACCGACGTGGCGGCGAGCTCCTCGTTGACGCCCGGCACGAGCGTGAGCCCGGCGTTCTCCCGGAGCTCGGTGGCCTTCGCGAGGGTCTGGTCGAGCCCACCCAGCGGGCTGCCCTGGTAGCCGGAGACGAACGTGGCGGTGCGCAGGCCGGCCGCGGCGTCGGCGGCGTGCTGCTCCACGAGCATGCGGGCGATGGCCTGCACGCCGGTCAGCAGGACGGGACCCGCTCCCGCGCGGTACCGGGCCGAGAGATCGAAATCGACGGGACCGGCGTCCTGCTGCAGCGTCATCGCTTCCTCGCTTCGCTCGGGGTCGTGCGTCAGCCGCACTGCTCCAGCGCGGCCGAGACCGACGCGGCCGCCCTGCGGACACTCTGCACGACGGCGACCTTCCGCGCTCCCAGCACACGCGACGTCGCGCCGACCACGGAGATCGCCGAGACGGCCACCGTGCGCTCGCCACGGCGCACCACGATGGGCGCCGCGATCGACGACATCCCCATCGTGTGCTCCTCACGCGAGGCGGCGAACCCGTCGATCCGCACCTGGTGCAGCACCTGCTTGTAACGCTGGGGGTCGACGATCGTGAACGGCGTGTGGCGGTGGAACCCGCGCTCCAGGATCGCGCGGGCCATCGACGGGTTGTGCGCCGCGATCGCCTTCGCCGCGCTCGAGCTGTGGCCGGGACCACGCCGGTAGAGCTGGGAGTGGAACATCGTGCCGGCGCTGTTGCCCTCCAGCCGGTCGACGTAGAGCACGTCGGCCCCGACGGGCACCGCGAGCTGGACGGTCTCCCGCAGGATCTCGCGCAGCTCCCCCAGCACCGGCAGCGACAGCTCGCGCAGCATCAGCCGGTCCACCGCGAGCTGGCCGATCTCGAACATCCGCAGGCCCAGGCGGTACCGGCCGGCGCGCGAGCGCTCCAGCATCCCGCTGGTGGCCAGCGCCGCGAGCATCCGGCACGCGGTGCTCTTGGCGATGCCCAGCTCGGCGGCCACGCGGGTGGCGCCCAGCTCCCGCTCGGTCTCGAAACAACCCAGCACCGCCATGGCGATGGACACGGACCGGAGCGGGCCGTCCTCGCGCTCGGGGCCGATGCCGTCGGGGATCGCGACGTCGAGATCCGTGATCGTCATCTAGCTCTCCCACGCAGTCATGATTCCCACTGGGGGAACTCGTCCGGCGGCGGCACGTTCACCTCGGTGACGCGGTTGCGGTAGGCCACCAGGGCGGTCTGACCGCCGCGCCGCACCTTCACCACCACCTCTTCGGTGTTGTAGGGCTCGCCCGGGTCGTAACCGTGCGCCCAGGTGGCGAACGCGCGGATCGGGCCGGAGTGGGTGGCCGCGATGATCCGCTGGCCGTCCTCCCCCTCGTCGATCAGCCGGTGGAACCCGCGCCAGAACCGGCGCACGCACAGCGCGGGCGGTTCGAAGTACATCATCGGGATCGTCATCCACGTGTGGATCGGGTCGGCCCCGCCCAGCTGCACGCGGTAGAAGCGGTCGATCTCCACGAGCCAGCGGGGGCGGTCGCCCACCGCCGTGCGCTCCAGCTTCTCCATGGTGGCCTGGTACTGCCGGAACGCCGAGGTGACGTCGCGCAGGCCGTCCGGGGTCCAGACGCCGAAGTTGCGCAGCTCCGGGATCGGCTCGGGCTCGGAGATCTCGGCCTTGCGCTGCCACTGGTCGAGGCCGTCGAGGATGCCGCGGTGGATCTGCTCCGCGGTCTGCCGCGCGCGGTTGGTGTCGGCGCAGACGATGCGGACCCGCTGCCCCTCCTTCAGCGACTTCGACAGCGAGTTGCCGCGCTGGTGCGCCTGCCAGCCGCCCATCGGCGTCAGGCCGGCGTCGGTGGAGTAGCCCTGCGTGATGCCGTGGCGGATGATCCGGATCTCCGCGACGAAGTCCTCGGCCGCCTTCCGCGACGGCGGCGCGACGATCTCCTTCTCCCGCGTGGCGGTGGCGAAGTCGCGGGTGAAGCTGTCGCCGTCGACCTGGATGACCGGGACCTCGGGCGAGTCGGCGCGGGCCCGGAACCGGCGCAGGTAGAGCGGCGTGGACGAGTCCTCCTCGACCGGGTCGGCCGTCTTCGCCTCCTGCCGCTCCCGGTAGCGCGCGAGGTAGTTGGGCGCCTCGTACCGGTCGATCTTGCGGGGATCGGTACTCGTCATGAGTGCACCGTGAAGAACTTCTCGTTCACCTGGCGGTGGTAGTAGAAGATGGCGCGCCCCATCTCCTCCTCCGTCCACGTGATCGGCTCGAAGTCCGGGTCCACCCAGTAGCCGCCGGTGAACAGCTCGTTGCGGTTGCCCACGGGGTCGAAGAAGTAGGTGGTGTAGCCGCGCGTGACGCCGTGCCGCGTGGGCGCCACGTCGATCGTGACGCCGTGGTAGGCCAGCGTGTCGGCGGCGTCGCGGATGGCGTTCCACTCGTCCACCCAGAACGCGAAGTGGTGCAGCGCGCCGTTCGGGCCGGTGATCACCGCGATGTCGTGCGGGGTGTGGCTGCGCTCCAGGAACGCCGCGAGCTGGTGGCCGTCGTTGGCCAGGATCTGCTCGGTGAGCCGGAACTCCAGGATCTCGGTGAAGAACGCCGTGAACGCCTCGACGTCCTCGGCCATGACGAACACGTGGTCCAGCCGGGGCGGAGCGATGCCGGTGAGGCCCTCGGGCCGGGGCGGCGGGTTGGTGCGCGGCAGCATGTTGCCGAGACGCTCCATGCCGTACACGAGCTCGACGAGGTGCCCCGACGGCGACTCGAAGCGGATGGCCTCACCCCAGCCGGGACCGAGCTCGCGGGCGGCGTAGCGCTTCACCGGCACGCTCGCGGCCTGCAGCTTCTCGGTGAAGTAGTCGAGGTCGCCCTGCTCGGCGAGCTTGAACGACATGTGGTCCAGCCCGTAGGTCGGCGCCTCGCGCAACACGACGGAGTGGTGCTCGTGCTCGTCCCAGCACTTGAGGAACACGCGGTCGACGCCGTCGTGGGTGTCCCGATCGGTCTCGACGAGGCCGAGGACCTCCGTGTAGTAGGCGGTGCACAGCTCGAGATCGGGAACCCGGATCTCGACGTGCTGCAGGCGCAGGATCCGATCACTCATGTGTGCATCCTCAGGAATCGCTGGGCGACGATGTTCTCGTAGTAGAAGAGGCCCTTCCCGAACTCCTGCTCGGTCCAGGTGATGATCTCCTGGTCGGGATCGACCCAGTACCCACCGGTGAACACCTCGTTGCGGATGCCCAGCGGGTCGAAGAAGTAGATGGTGTTGCCGCGCGTGACGCCGTGGCGCGTGGGGCCCTGGTCGATCTGCACGCCGTTGTAGGCGAGCGTGTCGGCGGCCTTGCGGATGTGGTCCCAGTCGTCGAGCCAGTAGGCCCAGTGGTGCAGGGCACCGTTGGGGCCGTTGACGATCGCGATGTCGTGCGGCGAGTTGGTGCGCCCGGCGAGCCAGACGCCCAGCTGGTGACCGTTGCCGTCGAGCACCTGCTCGGTGAGGCGCAGGCCCAGCACGTCCTGGAAGAAGCGGGCCGACTCGCCCACCTCCTCGGCGTTGACGAGCATGTGGTCCATCCGCGGCGGCGCGATGCCGGGCATGTCCGGCGGCGGCACGGGCGCCGGGTTGTGCTTGCCGAGGATGTTGCCGGTCTTCTCGATGTCCCAGACCAGCTCCATGATCTGGCCCGACGGCACCTCGAACCGGATCGACTCGCCCTGCCCCACCGCCTCTCCCCTGGAGACGCGGGAGACCTGGCAGCCGTAGTCGGCGAGCTTCTTCTCGTAGTCGTGGAGGTCGTCCTCGGCCTCCACGCGGAAGGTGAAGGAGTCCATCCCCGTGCGCGGGTTGTAGCGCATGCGCAACGAGTGGTGGTCCTCCTCGTCCCAGCACTTGAAGTACACGGCGTCGGCCCCGTCGACGGAGCCGCGCTGCACCTGCTGCAGCCCCATGACGTCGGTGTAGTAGGCGGTGGCGAGATCGAGATCCGGCGTACGGACGTCGATGTGGGCGAGGCGGAGGATGCCCATGCAATCAGCTCCCAGCTTCTTGACGCGCCGACGCTAACCCGCCTAGCGTTCCGGAAGGAAGACCGCGCGTTCCGGAAATCAGAACGGAGGAGCCGGTGGCTGATCCACTCGACATGCGCGCGGCGGTGGCCGAGTACGTCACCGCGCTGCACCGCTCCTACCTGGCCCAGGCCGACACGCATCTGCCCGCCGTCCGGGGCCGGATGCCGTTGCTGGCGGGTGGGCCGCTCACCGTCGCCGCCGTCGGGGCCCGCAACCTGCACCTGATCGCCACGCGCGAGGGCCTCGGACCGCTGCGCGGGCAGGAGGTCTCGGTGCCCGGCTCGCTGCCCGGCCTGGAGTGGTCGCTGCGGTTCTACGACCCCGTGGTCGTGCCCGCCCTCGGGCTCGTCGACGAGCGCGACGGGCCGGCGTACGCCGAGGTCAAGCACGCGCTGGGGCTCACCACCGTCGTCTACCACGTGGTGGCGCAGCCCGGCTCGGGATTGACGCCGCACCACGCCGGGCACGTCGGGTCCGGGCTGGCTGCCGGCCACACGAGCGCCGACCGCGACTTCGAGGCGATCCGCGCCCGCGTCCGCGGCCGGGAGGGGCTGGTGGACGAGCTGGTCGGCGCCGCGAGCGCCGGCCTCCCCCGCGCCCAGGCGCTGCTGGCCAAGGCCATCGCCCCCCACAACGCGGAGATCGACAAGCTGGTCGCGACGGCGAACCCGGACCCCGACGAGATCCGGAAGACGCTGCTGGCCTCGGTGGGTGGCCGCAGGGACTGGACCCCGAAGGCCCCCGCGTGACCGGCCACCCCGACTGCAGCACAGCCACGTTCATGCGACCAGATGGCGTGAACGTGGCTTCACTGCGACCCGGGAGGTGCTCGTGACGGACGCGACGCTCTCCACCGTGCGCAATGCCGCCCGGCTGCTCAAGGAGTTCCGGACCAGGGAGGCGTCCATCGGGGTGTCCGAGCTGGCCCGGCGCCTGCATCTGGGCAAGTCCGGCGTGCACCGGCTGCTCACCACGTTGCTGGCCGAGGGGCTGGTCGAGCAGGACCCGCGCACCGGCGGTTACCGGTTGGGCATCGTCATGTTCGAGCTGGGCGAGGCGGTCAAGGTGCACCTCGACCTGCACGCCGCCGCCGGGCCGGTGCTCGTCCATCTGCGCGAACAGACCGGCGAGTCGTCGCAGGTGGGGGTGCTCGACGGCGACGACGTCGTCTACGTCGACCGGCTGGAGAGCGCCCACTCGCTGCGCCTGTTCACCGAGACCGGGCGCCGCGTGCCGGTCCACTGCACGTCCAGCGGCAAGGTGCTGCTGGCCCACGCCCCCGAGCACGTGCGGGAGGCGGCGCTGGCCCGGCCCCACGCGCAGCTGACCCCGCACACGATCACCGACCCGGCCGCGTTGCGCGCGGAGCTGGCCACCGTCCGCTCCCGCGGCTGGGCGGAGGCGATCAACGAGCGCGAGATCGGGGTCGCGAGCCTGGCCGCGCCGATCCGCGACCTGCACGGCGACGTCGTCGCGGCCATCAGCATCGGCGCGCCGGTGGCGCGGTTCGGCGCGGTGCCGCGACGCCGGTTCGCCAAGGAGCTGGTGGAGGCGGGCGAGGCCGTGAGCCGGCGCCTCGGCTGGACCGAGCAGACGCCCCGCGTTCCGGTGAGTGGAACGTGAACGGTGACGGGACGGCCCGCCGCCGACACGATCAGAGCTGTCCGTCGACGACTGGGAGTCCCGCATGCCCGTGACCGATGCCCCCGCGAAGGCGCGGGCGCTCTACGACGCCCGGCGCACCCGCGTGCCGATCCCGCCGTTCACCGACGAGGACCCGAGCCTCGGCATGGCCGACGGCTACGCGGTGCAGAAGGAGCTCGTGGCCCTGCTGCTCGCCGACGGCGACCGGATCATCGGCCACAAGGTCGGGCTGACCAGCAAGCCGATGCAGAAGATGGTGGGCGTCGACTCCCCCGACTACGGGCCCGTCCTCGCCTCCACCGTCTACCGCGACGGCGACACGATCCCGCTGGGCAGCTTCATCGCCCCCAAGATCGAGGCCGAGATCGTCTTCGTGCTGGGTGAGCGGCTCGAGGGCCCCGGCGTCACCGTCACGCAGGCGCACGCCGCCATCGCCGGCGCCGTGGCGGGCATGGAGATCGTCGACTCCCGCATCGTCGACTGGCGGATCAAGCTCGCCGACACCGTCGCCGACCTCGCGTCCAACGGTGCGATGGCCACCTCGAGCCGCATCGTCCCGCTGGACGGCATCGACTCCCGACTGATCGGCATGACGCTCACCCGCAACGGCGAGCTGATCGACACCGGCGCCGGCGCCGCCGCGCTGGGCGATCCCGTCGCCGTCGTCGCGTGGCTGGCCAACGTGCTGGGCGAGAACGGGGTGGCGCTCGAACCCGGCCACCTGATCATGACCGGCGCCCTGCACGCGGCCGTGCCGATGCAGGCAGACGACGTCTTCCGGGCCGAGTTCGACCGGCTCGGACCGATCACCGTACGGGTGGCCACCGGCTCGGCCGGATCAGAGAGCGGAGCCTGATGGACACCCAGCAGCTGGCGGCCCGGCTCAGCAAGGCCGTCGCCGACCGCACCGCCATCGACCAGCTCTCCGACGACGCGCCCGACCTCGACCTCGCCGGCGGCTACGCCGTGCAGCGCGTGCTGCGTGAGGAAGCCGGGCCCCTGGTGGGCTGGAAGCTCGGCGTCACGAGCCGGGCGAAGCAGGCGCAGGTCGGCGTCAGCGCGCCGGTGTTCGGGTTCCTCGCGGGTGCGAACGCCCTCGACCTGGGCGAGCCGCTGGACACCTCGCAGCTCATCCAGCCCCGCTGCGAGCCCGAGATCGTGTTCGTCCTGGGCCGCGACCTGGCCGGGCCGCACGTCACCGCGGCCGACGTGATCTCGGCGTCGTCGGGGGTGGCCGTGGGCATCGAGGTGCTCGACTCCCGCTTCCGCGACTACCGCTTCACCATGGCCGACGTGGTGGCCGACAACACCTCCGCCGGGAGGTTCGTCGTCGGCACGCCGGTGCCGCCCGCGTCCATCGACCTGCGCCTGGTCGGCGTGGTGCTGGAGAAGAACGGTGAGGTCGTGGCCACCGCGTCCGGCGCCGCCTCGCTCGGGCATCCCGCTGCGGCCGTCGCGTGGATGGTGCGCGCGATGGCCGCCCACGGTGAGGGGCTGAAGGCGGGCGAGGTCGTGCTCTCCGGCGGGCTCACCGCGGCGGTGCCCGTCGCCCCCGGCGACGTGGTGGTCGCCTCGATCGACCGGCTCGGCACCGTCGAGCTGGGCTGCCGCTGACCCACCCTCGTGCGCGGATATCAGGGTCCTGGCACTGATTTCCGCGCACGGGCCCGACGAAGGAGGGCACCATGCCACTCGTCCAGATCACGCTCGCCAAGGGCCGCACCGCGGAGCAGCTCCAGGCGCTCGGCGCGGCCGTCACCGCGGCCGTCCACGACTCCATCGGAGCCCCGACCGAGAACGTCCGCGTCGTCGTGCAGGAGTGCGAGCCGGAGCTGTGGTTCATCGGCGGCGAGTCGCTCGGTGCGCTGCGGGAGTCCGGCCGGCGATGACGCTGGTCCCGCTCGGCGAGCCCGACGGGCGGGACGCCTGGGTGGTCCGGGCCGACGACGGGCGCAGCTTCGCCGTGTTCGCCGTCGACGGCGGGTTCCGCGTCACCGACGCCGTCTGCCCGCACAACCGGGGCCCGCTGGAACAGGGCTGGACGCGCGACGGACGGCTCGTCGTCTGCCCCTGGCACTGGTACCGCTTCTCCCTCGACACCGGCCGGTGCGAGACCGCGCCGCAGTACCGGCTGGGCGTCTACCCGGTGGTGGACCGGGACGGCGTGCAGTACGCCGACGTGGGCGACAAACCGGTGGCCCGGTCGTGGGCGGAGCGGCTGCGCGCCCACTCCCGGGGGGAATAACGTGTCGCCATGACGAGCACCGCACCCGATCCTTACGCCTTCCTCCCCGAGGTCCCGACCTTCGACGTCACCAGCGACGACGTCCAGCACGGCAAGCGCCTGGCCGACCCGCAGGCCAGCGCCGCGTTCGGCGTGCCCGGTGGCGAGGACCGCTCCCCGCACCTCCGCTGGTCCGGCTTCCCCGAGGGCACGAAGAGCTTCGCCGTCACCGTCTACGACCCCGACGCGCCCACCGCCAGCGGGTTCTGGCACTGGGCCGTGTTCAACATCCCCGCCTCCGTCACCGAGCTGCCCGCCGGCGCGGGCGACGCGGCGGGCTCCGGCCTGCCCGCGGGCGCGGTCCAGCTGAAGAACGACGGCGGCGGCGTCGGCTACATCGGGGCCGCCCCGCCCGCCGGCCACGGCCCGCACCGCTACTACACCGTGGTGCACGCGGTCGACGTCGAGAACCTCGAGGTCCCGGCCGAGGCCTCGCCGGCGTTCCTCGGCTTCAACCTCTTCTCGCACACCCTCGCCCGCGCGACGATCACGCCGACGTTCGAGCAGTGACCCCCACGCGACGGCCCGCTGAGCGCGCGGGCGGCCGGCACGTCATCCTCTCCGGGTGACGCTGACGACGGACCCACCCGCGCGCTCCCCGCGGTCCCTCCTCTGGGCGCCGGCGGCGCGGCTGCTGGCCGTCGGCGTCCTGCTGTTCGCCGTGCTCCTCGGGCTCGGGTGGCTGCTCACCCACGTCGCCCCGGGCACGGCGTTCGGTGACCTGGACGTCGGGATCCTGCAGTGGCTGGTGGCGCACCGCGTGCCCGCCCTCGACACGGCGTCGGGGTACGCCACCGACCTCGCCGCCACGAACACGGTCACCGTGCTCGGCCTCGCGACGGCCGTGGTCGCGTCCGCGGTGCTGCGGCACTGGTGGCCGGCGCTGCTGATGGTGCTGGCGATCGGCGGCGAGCTGGTGCTGTTCCTCAACTCCGCGCTGCTGGTGGGCCGGCAGCGGCCTGCGGTGGCGCACCTCGACGCCGCGCTGCCGGCCACGTCGAGCTTCCCGTCCGGCCACACGGCGGCGGCCATCTGCCTGTTCGGCGGGATGGCCGCGATCGTGGTGATCGCGACGCGGTCCTGGTGGCGCTGGGTGGTCGTGGGTGTGGCGGTGCTGCTCGTGGCGGCCGTGGCGGCGTCGCGGCTCTACCGCGGCGCCCACCATCCCACCGACGTGCTCGGCAGCGTCCTGTTCGCGGTGCCGTGGCTGCTCCTCACGGCCCGGACGTGCGCTCCGCTCGCCCGGCACTGATCCGGCCGCACCGGCCGCGCTCCCGGTACGGTTGCGGATGTCCCCGTGTGGCGAGAGGAGCCCGTTGTTCCGCAGGCCCGACCGACGCGACGACGGTCCCGACGAGCGCTCACTGGCCGCCCGGGACGCCGCCACCCAGGGTTTCCTCGCGCTCGACCGGGAGCAGCAGGCCGCCGCCGCCGCGGTGCACGCCGCCGACCAGCTCGGCACCGGGCAGCGGCTGGCCGGGGCGTGGGCGCAGGTGGCGTCGGTCGGCGACGCCGCGACCGAGGCGTACCTGACCGCGGCACGGGACTTCCCGCTCGACGGCACCGGCCCCGTCCGCGGCGCCCGGGAGGCCGACGAGCGGGCGCTGAAGGAGATCGAGCGGGCCCGCGAGTCGATCCGCCGGTTCCGCTCCCAGCACTCCCGCATCCTCGACGAGGCGGAGTTCGCGTTGCGCGGCCTGCCCCAGGCCGTCCAGGAGGCCCGCGTCGCGCTCACGTCGGCGCGCGCCGCCGTGACGCAGGCGGAGGTGCGCTCGCGGCGTGCCACCGACCGGCTCGCCGAGGCCGAGGCCACCGCCGGCCTGCTCGACGCCCCCGCCGCCGGCCTGCGTGAGCGCCGCCAGACCGCCGCGCGGGTCACGGAGCTGGCCTCCGCGGCCGCGTCGCTGGCCGCGGAGGCCCCGCGCACGGCGCAGCACGTGCGGACGGCGCTGTCGAGCATCGCCACCCGGCGCTCGGCCGCGGCCACGAAGGCCGACGGGATGGAGCCGGCGATGTCGGCGCTGCGGCGCGAGTTCTCCGAGCCCTGCTCGAAGGACCTGATCGACGCGGAGGCTCGCACGCGGAAGGCCATCGCGGAGTCCGACGACGCGATCGCGGCGGCACGGCGGCACGCCGACGCCGGTGACTGGGACGACGCCGCCGACGCGGTGGCCGCCGCCCGGGCCGCGCTGGGCCGCGCCGAGGAACGCCACGACGCCGTGGTGGACCGGCTCGCCGAGCTGCGCGCCGTCCGCAAGGACCCCGCGAAGTTCGCCGCCGACGCGCGCTTCGTCCTGCGCGACGCCCAGCGGCTCGTGGTCGACCGGGATCTCGTCGCCCGGTTCGGGCAGGTGCTCGACGCCCAGTCCGTGCGGCTGGAGAACGCGACGGCCCGCCTGGCCGACGGCGTGCACCCCGACTACTGGTTCTTCCTCACGGAGCTGCGCGGCGTGGAGCAGCGCGCCCGCGACGTGGTGGCCGACGTGCGCGGCACCCACGCCCGCTGACCCCGGCCACCGTCACACGGTGACCAGGGTCAGCGCGCGGCTCAGTGGTCGGGTTCGTGCCCCGCCGCCACCGCCCCGGTCGGGGTGATCTCCCCCGTCCACCCGCAGCCGGTGCAGGAGCAGTAGAAACGCCGGTCGTCGGCCTCCCAGAACTCCGTGGCGATCGCCAGACCCCCCGCGCACTGCGGGCAGAATCGGGGGGCGTCGCGACGGTGGGCCGCGGCGTCGGCGGCGAAGCGGGTGTCGACGGTCATCCCGCCTTCTCCGCCGCGATCTTGTCCGCCGCGCTGATGTGGATCTTCTTGATGGTGTCGAGCACCGGGGAGAAGCGCGTGGAGCCCATGTCGCAGAAGTCCAGCGCGAACTGGGCGCCCCCGGCGTGGAACTTGTCCTTCTCGCACGGCAGGTCGATGCGCTCGTGCTGCTCCCGGATGACGCCCAGGGGGTCCTGACCCCTGGCCACGACGTCCATCTGCTCGCGGAACATCTTGCGCAGCATCGCGACCCCGATGTCGCTGCGGCCCAGGTGCTCGGTGGTGCGGTCGGTGATCGCGCCCTGCGTCACCCAGGCCATGATGTCCTGGCCCTCGACGTAGTTGGTGACGTGCACGCCGTTCGCGTCGGTCACGGGGATCTTGTAGTCGGGGATCTGGGGCTGGTCGACGTGCTCGTAGCCGTCCGGGCTGTGCACGGTGTAGAGCATGAAGCGCGTGGTGGTGCGGTTGATCGGCACCCGGATCTGCATCTGGTGGATCCCGCCGCCGCCCACCCGCATGTTGTACGGGAAGACCAGCGGGTGGCCGACCTTCCAGTCGTCGTTCTCCTCGGAGGCGCCCTTGAGCACGCGGCGCTTGATGATGCCCCACTCGAACGCGGTGAAGCCGATCTTCACGTGCTCCTTGCCGAACGACGCCGGCGCGACGAAGCCCTCGTGCTTGCCGACGAACTCGAAGTAGCGCCCGTGCAGGAACTCGACGTGGTGGGGGTCCACCGCGTTCTCCATGATCTGCACGTAGTTGCACGGCAGGTCGGCCCAGCCGATGTCGCGGTAGCCGTCCATGACGTAGGTGTCGAAGCGGGGCAGCTCCGGGGCCGGCATGGGGCCGACGTAGGCCCAGATCAGGCCGCCCATCTCCTCGACCTTGCCGGCCTGCGCCTTCACCCGGTCCTGGAACTGGGTGTTGTCGCGCTCGGCGGGCTGCTCGGTGCAGCGGCCGTCGGCGTCGAAGACCCAGCCGTGGTACGGGCAGCGGATGCCGTCGGCCTCGACCACCCCGTAGGCCAGCGACGCCTTCCGGTGCGGGCAGGCCTCGGGCACGATGCCCATCCGCCCGCTGGGCGACTTCCAGAGCGCGAAGAACTCGCCGAGCAGCTCCACCCGCTTGACGGGGAACTCCGCCAGCTCCCGGGTGAAGGCCACGGGGTACCAGTAGCGCCGCAGCACCTCCCCCATCGGCGTACCTGCGTCGACCTGGGTCAGCTCGTCGTTCTGTTCCGCCGTCAGCATGCGGACAACGGTAGGTAGCGCCCGGCACACCGACAAGGGATGCTTCCCGCATGGAGGGAAAGCCGCACTGGGAACTGGGTTCTGTCCGCAACGCCGCCCGGCTGCTCAAGGAGTTCTCCCGCACCGACCGCGAGCTGGGTGTCTCGGAGCTCGCGCGGCGCCTCGGCCTCGCGACCTCCACCGTCCACCGGCTGCTGGCCACCCTCACCGCCGAGAAGCTGCTGGAGAAGGCCCCGGGCGGCTACCGGCTCGGGCTCGCGCTGCACGACATCGGCGCCAACGTCTCCCCGTACCTCGACCTGCACGAGGCCGCGCTGCCGGTGATGGCCACCCTGCGGCACTCCACGGGCGAGACCGTGCAGCTCGCCGTGCTCGACGGGCTCGAGTCGGTGTACATCGACCGGCTGGAGAGCCCGCACACCGTGCGGATCTTCTCCCGCGTCGGCACCCGGCTGCCCGCGACGACGACGAGCACGGGCAAGGTGCTGCTGGCCGCGCTCGCACCGGAGGAGCTCGACGCCCGGCTGCAGGGCTGGACGCCCCACCGGATCACCCCGTTCACGATCGTCGACGAGGGCACGCTGCGCGCACGGCTGCAGGAGATCGCCGAGCGGGGCTGGGCCGACAACCGGGAGGAGAGCCGGGTGGGGGTCCTGTCGGTCGGCGCGCCCGTGCACGGTGCCGACGGCGCGGTGGTGGCCGCCCTGTCAGTGGCCGCCCCCACCGACCGCTCCGGTCCGGCCCAGCACCGCCGCATTCGGACGGCCGTGGTGGAGGCGGCGGCGGTGATCAGCCGCCGCCTCGGTCACGCCCCGACCACCTCCCCCTGACGCCCCGTCCGCCGACCCGGTCCGCCGGGCCTCCGCCCGCCACATGGCGGCGGCCTACGGCTGTCGGAGGGGCCCGCAGAACAGCCCTACGTGACCATGTGGCGGTCTCGGGCGGTGCGGCGGGTGGGCGGGTGCGACGGGCCGGTCAGGTCGTGAGGACGAGCTTGCCCGTCGTGCGGCCCAGTTCCCCCGCGCGGTGGGCGTGGCTGGCGCGCTCCAGCGGGAAGGTCTCCGCGACGACCACGCGCAGGCGGCGGTCGTCGACGAGGCGGGTGAGGTCCTCCAGGCCGTCGCCGTCGGGCTCCACCAGCATTCCGGTGGCCCGCAGGCCCCGCTCGCGGGCCGCCGCCATCGCGTCCGCGGCCGCCGCGGACGGCAGGCAGATCATCCGCGCGTCGGGCTTCATGACCTCCAGGGAGCGCAGGGCGATGTCGCCGCCGATGAGGTCGTAGACCAGGTCCACCGGCTCGACGACCCGCTCGAACGCCTCGGCCCGGTAGTCGACGGCCTCGTCGATGCCCAGGTCGTGGAGCAGGTCGTGCTTGGCCACCGACGCCGTGCCGATGACGTACGCGCCGCGCGCCTTCGCGATCTGCACGGCGAGGTGCCCGACGCCGCCGGCCGCGGCGTGGATGAGCACCCGCTGGCCGGGCTGGACGTCGGCGATGTCGACGAGGCTCTGCCAGGCGGTGAGCCCGGCCAGCGGCAGCCCGGCCGCCTCCACCTCCGACAGCCCGGCGGGCCGGTGCGCGAAGTGTCGCGACGGCGCCGTGACGAACTCGGCGTAGCCGGCCGCCTGGCGCGGGAACCACGGCATCCCGAACACGGTGTCGCCCGGCGCGAACCGGGTGACGCCCGGCCCCACCGCGTCGACGGTGCCGGCCACGTCCCACCCGACGGTGAACGGCGGCGGCCCCAGGACCGCGGCCATGCCCGAGCCCGCGCGGGTCTTCCAGTCCACCGGGTTGACACCGGCGGCGGCCACCCGGACGCGGATCTCCGTGGGCAACGGCTCGGGCACGGGGGCCCGGCCGATCTCCAGGACCTCCGGCCCACCGATCGAGCGCTGGGTGATCACGCGCATGCTTTCCACGCGCGATGCCTACCATCGTGGCGGTCGGCGCGCTGGAGGTGGGTGTGCGGCGGGCAGGTTCGGGGGTACCGCCCGCCGCACACGTCCACTATGCCCCCGGTTGCGCCCGCCCCGCATCTGCTCGATCAGGGGGTTGACGCGCGCCCGCTACCGGCCGGGGATCGGCTTCCCGCTGAACACGTACTTCTGCGCCAGCGCCACCGGGTCGTAGACGGCGGGGCCCGCCGACCCGGGGGCCGTGACCGTGACCGGCCGCGACTGCACGATGCACACCGGATCACCGGCGCGGCGGTGCCGCGAGATCACCCACTCGACGTCCACGGGGTAGCCGTAGTGCTCCTCGATGTTCTTCACGGCCGAGGCGATCGCGTCGATCTGCTCGTCGTCGAGCACCTTGCGGTCGGCCAGCGACGCCGGCATGTCGATCTCGGTGACCCGGCCCGCGGCGAAGTCGAACGCCGACACGATCGTCTTGTGCGCGACGTCGTACTTGAGCACCCGGCCGTCGGACTTGCCCACCTCGACGTGGTCGGGGTTGACCAGTCCCTGCACGACGGCCTCGCCCCAGCCCCAGCTCGTCTCGATGACGATCCGGTCCGGCTTGCCCGTGACCGGGTGCACCGAGAACGCGACGCCGGACGCCCGGGCGTGGATCAGCTCGATCACGCCGACGGCGATGGGCATGGCGTGGTGGGAGATGTTCTTGCGCAGCCGGTAGGCCAGGGCGCGCCCGGTGAACAGCGAGCCCCAGCACTGCCGCACCGCGTCGAGCACCCGGTCCGCGCCCGAGACCCCGAGGTAGGTGTCGAAGATGCCCGCGAACGACGCGTCCGCCGCGTCCTCACCCGTGGCCGAGCTGCGCACCGCGGTGGGGACGTTGACGTCCACGCACCGCAGCGACAGCTCGTCGTAGGCCTCGGTGATCTCGGCGGCGAGCCCCTCGGTGATCGGGGTGGACTCGAACAGCTCCCGGATCTCGGCCGACGCCCTCTCCACCTCGGCGTCACCGGCCTCCGCGCCGACCCGCTGGACGATCGCGTCGATCCGCGCGTCGAGACCCGACTCGGCGCAGTGGCGCCGGTAGGCGTCCACCGTGACCGCGAACCCCTTCGGCACCTCCACCCCGGCCAGGTGCAGCTCGGTGAGGCGGCCCATCTTCGAACCGGCCCGGGCGACGGCCTCCGCCGGGTCGATCTCGTCGACCCAGACAACCGACTCCATCAGTACCCCCGTCACCGGCTCGCAGCGGCCAGGTCCGCCGCCCGCTTGAGGATGGTGACCCGGCCGTTGGTGCCGTCGACCTCGATCTCGTCGCCGTCCTTGATGGCCAGGGTGGCGATCCCGACGGCGGTGACGGTGGGCACACCGTACTCGCGTCCGACGATCGCGGCGTGGCTCAGCATGCCGCCGCCGTCGCAGGCCGCACCGGCGATCTTGCCGAAGGCGGGCGTCCAGCTCGGCGAGGTGGACTCGCAGACCAGGATCGATCCCTCCTCGAGGCGGTGCATGTCGTCGCTGCTGGTCAGGACGCGCGCGATGCCGGTGGCGGTGCCCTTGGCGGCGGCGACGCCCGTCAGCACCGTCTCCTCGGCGGCGTTCGGGTTCTGCATGGCGCGGATCGACGACGGGTTGAGCCCGAAGATCTCGATGAGCACCGGGTCCTCGACGGTCTCGGGGACGGTGCCGAGCACCTTCGGCATCGAGCCGCGCAGGCCGGCCCAGTGGTCGAAGTACTGGCGGCGGTCGGCCACCAGGCTCTTGAGCTCGCCGCGGTACTGCCCGCCGGTGGCGACCTCCTGCAGCTCGGGCCAGAACAGGTAGAGCATGTCGTCCTTGTCGTCGGCCCCGACCCGACTCGCCAGCTCCTGGTTGATCCGCCGCAGCGGGATCATGACCTTGAGGTCGATGTAGTAGTTGTGGTCGTCCTGCCACCACGGGAAGTTCGCGTCGAGGTTGGACTGCAGGCCCGCGTCGAAGACTTCCTGCTCCTCCTTGGTGAGCCCGGAGCGGGCGGTCTCGATCGCGGCCTCGCGCTCGGCGAGCGCGTTGCGCGCGGCGGCCTCGAAGTCGTGGTCCTGCTCCTTGAGGACGAAGCTGCGGATCATGTCGAGCGGGATCGTGTTGTCCTCGATCCAGCTGGGGACGCCGACGTCGCAGGTGGCCTCCTGGCGGTGGCCGTAGATCTGCAGGAAGTCGTCGAAGTCGGTGAGCCACTGCGACGCCGAACCGCCGTGGGCGCTCAGCGCCGCCCGCAGGCCGCCGCCGTCACCAGCCTCGAAGACGTCGCGCAGGCCGGCCGCCTTGGCCTTCTTCGCCAGCTCGGCGAGGCCGCGGTCGGTCTCCATGATCTTGGTGTCCTCGCCCTGGAGGAACTTGCCGATGTCGGCGGTGTTGATGCCCATCTCGGCGCAGGCCCCGTAGAAGCCCAGGAAGTTCACGAGCAGCGGGTACATCACGCCGAAGTGGATCTCCATGGCCCGCTGGTGGTAGCGGCGGGCCTGGCCGATGAGGCCGGCGAGGTCGCCGGTGGGGGCGGCCGCCAGGTCGATGCCCTGGAAGTAGTCCCAGGTGGCCTCGAGCTCGTCGCGCCCGGACTCCCAGGTCTGCTTGTAGTTCTGGAGGAAGCGCGGGAGGTTCGTGCCGAGCCGGTTGGCGCGGGCGCCGATCTCGCGGGGGTCGGCCTCGGGGATGGCCGAGCCGTAGAGGTGGGTGCCGGCGAAGCGGGAGGTGACGCCGCGGCCGGGAGGCAGCGGGAGCGCCTCGGCGGCGTGCTGGGTGCCCCAGCAGTAGCCGTCCTGGCCCCAGGCGAACGCCGCGAGCGGGGTGAGACCGCGGGACCAGTGGAAATCGAGGAACCAGAACTTGTCCTCGTCCTCCTTCGTGAACGGGCCGGTGCCGTCGACGATGTAGGGCGCCTGGATGAATTCCGGCTTGAAGCCCGGGTACCACTCCCCCGTGTACGGCTCGACAGGGACGACGTTGGCCATGCGAACTCCTAGGTCCGGTGTAACTCTCGGGCGGACCGTGGCAGTGGTCACAGCACCCCGGCAAGCGGGCCGTTCTCCCCTGACGAACGTCCCACCATCTGACCGGCCCGTTCGGCGACGGCGAACACCGCTCTTCCCGCAGGTCGGAGGCGTTCCTACGGTCGTCGCCATGCTGAGTGCGGAGAAGAACGAGCGACTCACGCGGGTCGGGCCGGGCACTCCCATGGGTGAGCTGCTGCGCCGGTACTGGTGGCCGGTGGCCACGCACGACATGGCCACCCGCGTCCCCGTGAAGCGCCGCCTGCTCGGCGAGAACCTCGTCCTCTACCGCGACGGCGGCGGCACCGTCGGGCTGCTGGCCGAGCAGTGCCCGCACCGCCGGGCCGCACTGTGGCTGGGCTGCACCGAGGAGGTCGGGCTGCGCTGCGGGTACCACGGCTGGCGCTTCGACGCGTCGGGGAGCTGCCTGGAGCAACCGGGCGAGCCCGCCGACTCGACCTTCAAGGACCGGATCTCGGCCACCGCCTACCCCGTGCAGGAGCTGGGCGGTCTGATCTTCGCCTACCTCGGACCGTTGCCGGCGCCCGAGCTGCCGCGCTACGACCTCTTCGTCTGGGACGACGCGTGGCGCGACATCGGCCACGCCGAACTGCCGTGCAACTTCGTGCAGGTCATGGAGAACTCCGTCGACCCGTACCACGTGGAGTGGCTGCACGGCCGCTACGGGAACTTCCTCAAGGAGCTCGGCGGATCGGGGCCACTGCCCGTCGTCGGCAAGAAGCACGTGAAGGTCGCGTTCGAGGTGTTCGAGCACGGCATCCTCAAGCGTCGTGTGCTGGAGGGCCACACCGAGGAGGACGAGGACTGGAGGGTGGGGCACCCGCTGGTGTTCCCGCACATGCTCCGCGTCGGCGCGGCGGGCCTGGCGACGTTCCAGATCCGGGTGCCGATCGACGACGAGAACACCTGGCACGTCTGGTACCAGACCTACCGGCCCGAGGGCGGCGCACCGCCCCGGTCCGACATCCCGGTCTACGAGGTGCCGCTGCGCGACGAGCGGGGCGAGTACCTGCGCGACTACGTCGACGGGCAGGACATCGTCGCGTGGATCACGCAGGGGCGGATCTCCGACCGCACGAAGGAGCACCTCGGACGGTCCGACCTGGGCGTCATCCTGCTGCGCAAGCTCTATGCCGAGCAGATGGACGCGGTGGCGCGCGGCGAGGACCCGCTGTGCACCTACCGGGAGCCGCACGAGGTGATCGACCTGCCGATGGAGAAGGACAAGTTCGGCTCGGCCGTGGAGTTCCGGCAGCTCTGGACGCGGGAGAGCTCCATCCGCTACTCCCCCATCAAGGACGAGATCTTCGAGCTGTTCGGCGATCCGGTCCCGGCGTGGGCGTGATCGGTTTCTGTCCCGGCTGCGGGACGGCGCTGGGCGAGGCATCGTTCGTCCAGGAGTTCTGGTCGGGCACCGACCGCCACTTCCTCTGCTGGTGCGCCTCGTGCCGGCTCATGTGCACCGTGGTGATCGGGGCACTCGTCGGAACGGAGCCGGAGCACTGAAAGCACTGCTGCTCGACCTCGGAGGGACGGTCTTCCGCTCGGGTTCGGAGATGATGGCGCTGCTCGGGGACGCCGAACCCGCCGTCCGCGGTGTCGTGGCGCGCCGCGGCCCGCTCGGGCCCGAACGCGACGACCTGTGGGAACGGATGATCCGCTCGGAGATCACCGAACGGGACTACTGGCAGCGCCGCTCCGACGAGGTGGGCGCCGCGCTGGGCCGGGACTGGCCGATCCAGGACTTCATGCACACCCTCTACGCGCTGGCGGGCGACGACATCATCCGGCCGGCCGCGGCCGCACTGGCCGCCGACGCGCAGGCGACGGGCCGCAGGGTCGGGGTGCTCACCAACGACCTGCGCGCCTTCCACGGGGAGACCGCGATGGCGTCCCACCCGTTCCTCCGCGGCGTCGACGCACTGGTGGACGCCTCCGTCACCGGCATCCTGAAGCCCGACCCCCGCGCCTACGCCCTCGGTGCGGACGCGCTGGGGAGCGCCCCCGGCGACATCGTCTTCGTCGACGACATGCCGTGGAACATCGAGGGAGCGAGGAAGGCGGGCATGATCGCGGTGGAGCTGGACCTGACGGACCCGCAGCGGGCCTTCGACGAGGCCCGCGACGCCCTCGACCTGCCACGAACGGCGGACGGGGTGGTGGCGTGAGCGCGGAGCGCGGTGGGATCGGGGTCGTCGTGGGGGCCTCCGGCGCCCTGGGGGGCGCCATCGCCCGTCGGCTCGCCTCCGCAGGGCTCACCGTCGTCGCCGTCGCCCGCACGGCCGGCCCGGGTGTGTGCGTCGCCGACATCGGGTCCGACTCCGCCGTCGACGCCATCGCCGCCGGTGTCGCCGCGGCCGGGGACGGGCCGGTGCGGATGGTGGTGCAGGCCGCGGGGCTGCCGGCGGCCGGGCCCGTGGAGACCATCGTGCCCGACGCGCTGGGGCACGCCGTCGCGCTGAAGGCCGGCGGGCTGCTGCGCCTGATCCGGGCCGTCGAGGACCGGCTGGAGCGGGGCTCGCGCATCGTCGCGCTGGGCGGGCACTACGGCGTCGAGCCCGCGCCGTACGCGTGCGCGGCGGGCGTCACCAACGCGGCACTGGCCAACCTCGTGCGCCAGCTCGCCATCGCCTACGGGCCGCGCGGGATCACCACGCACCTGGTGGCCCCCGGGCCGGCCGACACCCCGCGGCTGCGCGGGCTGTCGGAGAAGACCGCCTTCGCCCGCGGGATCCCCGTGGAGCAGGTGCTGGCCGAGCGGGCCGCCGAGTCCCCGCTGGGCCGGCTCGTCACGCCCGAGGAGGTGGCGTGGGCCGTGGCGACGCTGCTGGCCCCGGAGGCCGACGCGCTGCTCGGCTCCACGCTCTCGCTCGACGTGGGCGCCCGGAAAGGGATCTTCTAGGCTCGGGCCGCGATCTCGGACCGGCGCGCCACGCTGGCCGGCGCGCCGCCGATGGCCCAGTCGTCGGGGTCCACCTGGATGATCCGGCCGCGCACGAGCCGCCGGTCGACGCCGAGCACGTCGACCAGGATGTCGGTGAACGCGCCGAGCAGCCGCCTGCGCTGCTCGGCGGGCCGGCCCTGCAGCACGATCGCGGTGAAGTACGGGGCGGGTGCACCCTGCTCCCCGCCGGTGGCCCAGTGCTCGGGGCGGTGCAGCGTGACGTACGCGCGGATCCGGTCCAGCGGCGACTCCAGCACCTCCGCGTAGCGGGCGCTCAGCGACGTGAGCAGCTCGCTGTGCTGCGCGGGGGTGTGCACCCCGTCGACGAGATGGACCTCCAGGATCGGCATGTCGTCACGGTAATGATCGAGTGCGCTCCCAGTCCAGGAAACGTTCGGTCTCGACGAGGAACGCCCCGCCCAGCCACAGCGCCACGACGGCGTCGTCGCCGAGACCGAGCACCCCCAGCACCAGTTCGGGGACCAGGTCCACGGGCGAGACGAGGTAGGCGACCGCCAGCACGACGAGCGCGAGCCGGCCGCGGCCGAGCTCCGGGTAGCGCCCCGACACGGCACCGGCGGCCATGCGGGGCAGCGCCCGGAGCCGGTCGCCGAGGGCGGGCGCGCCGGCGCGCCGGCTCCGGGTGACGGCGCGCCACACCGCGCGGAGCGCCGCCAGCCGCTGGGGTCCGAAGGTGGCCATACCGGGCACAACGCCCGTCCCGACCCGGCGGTTCCGATCCGGACACCACCCACGCTCCCCACACGCCGCCGCCGCTAGTCTGTCGATCTCCACCTGCTGATCCCGGGGAGTTCTCGATGGGGCCCGTGCCCGGCGTTCTGCGGTCGCTCGGCGCGGCCCCGGTCGTCGCGCTGGCCGTTGCGCTGCTCGGGGGGTGCGGCGGCTCGGTGGCCGACGCCGACACGGCCCGGCCCGCGCCCACCACGCGGCCCGTCTCCCCCCAGGCGGCGCCGTTCTGCGCGGCCGTGCAGGCCAACGCCGACGCGATCCGCCCGCTCAACGGGCTCTCCCTGAGCGGCTCGCTCAACGCGGCGGGCGACGGGCTCACCGCGGCCGTCACCAGGGCGCGGCTCTCCGGCGTCGCGCTGGTCAACGCCGCCCCCGACCAGCTCCGCGACGACGTGCAGCGCGTCGTCAACGCCCTGGACGTCGAGCGCAACGCGCTGGTCGCCGCCGGCGGGGACGCCGCCAGGGCGGCCCGCGACCCCGCGGTGACCGCGGCGAACAGCACGCCCGAGGTGATCGGCGCGGGCCAGCGCGTGAGCACCTACGTGCAGCAGAACTGTCAGGCCGGGTCGAGGTAGCCCTCCCAGGCCTCGATCGTGACGCCCAGGTCCGGGGCCGCGGCGTCGCCCCACAGCTCCCGGCCGGTGAACCGGACGGTGTAGAGCCACTGCGGCCGCTCGTCCGGGCCGTGGGCGCGGGCGTCGGGCAGGACGTGCGCGCCGTGCACGCGTTCGACGACACCGGCCTTCCCGCGGGCGTAGCGGGGCAGGCGGGTGTGGCCGGTGGGGTGCAGCACGCGGGTGCGCACGGCGTCGCCGGCGGCGAAGCGGGCCGGTGTGTCCACGGGCCGGTCGTACGGGACCACCGCCGCCATCGCGGCGGCGGCGTCGTCGGCGGTCCAGGCCCGCACCGGCTCACCGGGGCGCAGGACCCGGCGCTGCTCGAGCTCGTCGGCGCCGACCAGTCCCGCGGCCACCAGCAGGCGCTCGAGACCTTTGACCCAGATCGCGTAGTAGCTGGAGCCCAGGTACTCGGCCGGGGGCAGGCTCTCGCGGGCGTGGCGGCTCATGTCGATGTTCCAGCGGCCCGCGGCGGCGATCGCGAGGGTGAGCGCCAGCGCCCGGCGTTCCCAGTCGGCGTGGAAGTACTCGCCCTCCGGTTCCGGGACGACGCGGCCGAAGCCCATCATCCCGCCGAGATCGGCGGCCCCGTTCACAGCAGGGCCGTGCCGATCATGGCGTCGCGGGTGACGAGGGCGGCGAGCGCCTCCTCGTCGAGGTCCTCGGTGCCGGCCGGGCGCATCGGCACCACCAGGTAGCGGACCTCGGCGGTGGAGTCGTGCACCGTGATCCGGGTGCCCTCGGGGAGGGTGACGCCGAAGTCGGCGAGCACCGAACGCGGGTCGAGCACCACGCGCGAGCGGTAGGCCGGCGACTTGTACCAGGTGGGCGGCAGTCCCAGTACCGGCCACGGGTAACAGGAGCACAGCGTGCAGACCACGACGTGGTGCTCGTCGGGGGTGTTCTCCAACGCCACCATGTGCTCGCCCTGCCGCCCGCCGTAACCCAGCTCGGCGATGGCCGCGGTGGCGTCGGAGAGCAGCCGGTCGCGGTAGGCCGGGTCGGTCCAGGACCGGGCGACGACGCGGGCGCCGTTGCGCGGGCCGACGTCCTGCTCGTAGGTGGCGATGATCTCCTCGAGGGCGTCGGGCCGCACGTAGCCCTTCTCCACCAGGATCGACTCGAGCGCCTCGACCCGTTCCGCCATGTCCTCGGCCATACGGCGAGCCTAGGCAGCCGACGCCCCTGTGGATACGGCCGCCGCCGGAACCGCGGGGGCGGCTCCGGCGGGCAGGACCGTAGCAGCGACCGGACGGCACGTCACCATGTCGCTCCCTCTCCTCGGTCACCACGACCGTAGGAGCCCGGGCCGGGTCGTCGCGCCACGGTGCGCCCCACGGAATCCGTGGCTAGACCGGCATGCGGTCCGCGGACCGTTCGAGCGCCTCGAGCGTGTACCGGTAGGCGGGTTCGACCAGGCTCGGGCCCGCCGCGAAGTCGAGCAGACCCGATCGTCCGACGGGCGGGGTCAGCAGCTCGACCGAGTGGCTGCCGAGCCGGTCGCGCTGCAGCCGGGCGGTGGACAGCGACATGCTGCGCACCAGCACGTCGGCCAGCCGTGGCACCCGCATCCTCGGCGTGAACGGGTTGAGCCGCGAGGCCAGCACCCGCCAGCCCGACAGCGCGGGCTCGAACGCCTCGGGCGGTCGCCGTCTGCCTCCCGGGCCCTGCAGGTTGACCGCCACGATCGGCCCGTCACCGACCACCCCGGCCATGACGTCGATGGGCAGGTTGTTCATCACCCCGCCGTCGACGAGCAGCTGGGTGCCGTCGTGCACCGGTGGGTACACGCCGGGGATCGCGATGCTGGCGCGGATGGCCCGCCAGGTCGGTCCGGTCTCGTGAACCACCTCCTGGGCCCGGCTCAACGACGCCGACACGCAGAAGTACGGGAGCCAGAGATCCTCGATCGTGCCGGCGAACGACGGCTCCTCGCGCAGCAGCCGGGTCACCTTGCGACCCGAGGACACCGCCACCAGCGGCAGGGTGAACCCGACCATCGACCCCTGGTCCACCATCGCCCGGCGGGCCCGGTGCACCCGCTGCTCGTGCTCCAGGCCCGCCGCGTAGAAGCCGGCCATGATCGACCCGATGCTGGCGCCACCGACCGCGTCGATCGGGATGCCCACCTCGTCGAGGGCCTGCATCACGCCCAGGTGGGCGAACCCGCGCATCCCGCCGCCGGCGAGCACCAGGCCGCGCGCGGTACCGGAGAGGAACCGTGCCACCCGCGCCAGGTCCGCGGGGCTGCGGTCCCGGACGTGGTGGTGCCGGGTGACGGCGCGGCCGGCGAGCCACGCCGCCGTGCCCGTGGGCGCCGCGGTGCCCGCGGGATGCACCAGCACGAGATCGCAGCGCCGCTCACCGGGGACCTCGGCCAGCGCGCGCTCGGCCGGACCCTGGTCCGGGTCGTCCCCGGCCGTCGCGACGAGCACCACCCGGTCGGCCTGGCGCAGGCAGCGGCGGGTCCACGCGGTGTCGCCCTCGTCGGCGCGGTAGACGACGAACCGGTGGTCGGCCTCGACGCGCTGCAGCCAGGCCAGCAGCCGGCCGTTGCGCGGGTCGGCCCGCTCGGTGCCCGACGCGCCCGCACCGAGCGCCGCGTCCGTCGACACCGAACTCACCTCGACGGCCCCACCCAGCGCCGCGACCAGACCGGCGACCACCTCGTGGGGCACGTGGCCCGACCCCGCCGGGAGCAACGCGATCGTCGTGCACGCGGAGGCGGGCCCGGACGCCACTGTCGTCCCGCCGGCCTCGGCCCGGACCAGCGCCCGGCACAGCCCCAGCATCTGGGCGGGCTGCGCGCGGACGACCCGCTCGAACCCGGCCACGCCCAGTCGCAGCACCAGTGAGTCGCGCACCGCGCGCACCTCGGACCCGACGAGCGCATCGCCGAGCAGCGCCCCGGCTCCGACGACCTGCCCCGGGCCGATCTCCCGCGTCCCCGCCGCCGACGTCACGACGAGGCGGCCGTAGGCGAGCAGGTGCAGCGCGTCGGGGGTCCGGCCGGTGTCCTCGACCACCTCCCCGGCCGCCACGTGGACCGGGTCGAAGGCGACGAACAGCTCCCGCAGCGCCGCCCGGTCCAGCCCGCCGAACACCTCGGTGCCGGCGAGGAAATCCAGCACCTCGCTACCGGGCTCGGTGCCCGACCAGCTCTCCGTCAGCAGCAGCAGCGGCCGTCGTCGCCGGGTCGAGCCCTGCCCGGCCGCGATCCGCTCGCGGTCGAAGAACTCCGGGGCGTCGGCGGTCACGCCCGGACCGCCGAGCCCAGCAGCTGGTCGGCCAGCTGCCCGTAGAGCGCCGCCACCGGGTGGTCGGGGTGGTGCAGCACGAAGATCCCGCCGCTGGAGAGCACCATCAGCTCCTCGGAGTGCGGCACCACCGCGGCCACGGGCGTGTCGTACGCCGCGGCCACCCGCGCGGCCACCTCGGCGGGGTCGAACGACTCCGGGGTCTTGTTCACCACGAGCACCGTCCGCGGCACCGCGAGCTTGCGCGCCACGCTCACCGTGACGTGGGTGCCCTCGTAGTCCTGGTGGTCGGGGCGCAGCACGATCGCCAGCGCGTCGGACATGGCGATCGACAGCAGCGTCTCCTCGTTCAGCCCGGGATGGGTGTCGAGCAGCAGCACGTCGAGCTCCAGCTCGGCCGCCAGCGCCCGGACCCCGTCGCCGAGCAGCCCGACGTCGTAGCCCTCGGCCATGACCCGGGCGATGTCGTGCGGCGCGACGCTGGAGGGGACCAGCCAGATCCGGCCCGCGACGCCCGGCGGGGTCACCTCGCGCACCGCGTCGCGCAGCGGGTACCGGCCCCAGAGGAAGCCGTCCAGGTGGCGGTCCAGGCCGTCCTGGTCGACGCCGAACAGCACGTGGATGCCCGGGGAGAGGATGTCGAGATCGACCACCCCCACCCGCAGCCCGCGGCCGGCGAACACCGCCGCGACGTTCGCGGTGGTGTTGGACTTGCCGGTGCCCCCACGGAAGGAGTGCACGGACACGATGGCGGTCATCTGTTCTCCTGGTCCTGCCGGCCCGGTCCCGAGCGCAGTTCCGCGGCTCGGCGTTGCAGGTCGGCGAAGTAGTCGGTCTCGGTGATGGCGGCGACGGTGCGCGCCGCGCGGGCCTCGTCGATCTCGATACGCAGGGCCCCGACCTGCGCGCGCAGCCGCTGCTCGCGCACGGCGACCTCGCGGGTCATCCGCGCGAAGACCCGCGCGAGCACGCCCAGCGCGTCGGGCCGCTCGGCCACGGCGTCGAGGGAGCCGGGCTCGAACTCACCGCGCTCCACGGCCGCCGCCGCGTCGACGACGTACCCGACCTGCTCGCGGTACTCCCGTTCGAGATCGGCGAGGCGCTTGCGGGCCAGCCCGGAGGTGAGCCTGGCCCGCAGCAGGGCCGGGTCGAACGGCTTGGGCAGCACGTCGTCGGCGCCCAGGCCGATGGCGCGCACCACGTCCGCGGAGGAGTCGGAGCCGGAGATCACCACCACCGGCAGTGCGGCCGTCGCGGGATCGGCGCGCATCCGGGCGAGCACCTCGAACCCGTCCAGCACCGGCATGACGATGTCGAGCAGCACGATGTCGAAGCCGGCGCCACGGGCGAGCGCGACCAGCGCCTCCCCGCCGTCCACGGCCACCTCGACGGTGAGCCCCTCCCGCTCCAGGGCCCGCCGCAGCAGCAGCCGGTTCACCGGATCGTCGTCGACCACGAGCACGTGCCCGTGGAGCCGGTCGCTCATCGGCTCACCGCGTCGGGTGAGCGCGGTTCCAGCAGCCGCAACAGGTCCATCCATCCGGAGAAGCTGACGACCTCCCCGGTGCCGGGCCGGGCCACCGTGCCGACCACCCGGCCGTTCCTGGTCGGTCTGATCGCGACCACGAACTGCTCGTGGTGCCCGTTGTCGATCTCCACTGCGTCGATCTCCATGGTCATCCCTTCACCCCACCGACTCACCGGCCGTGAGCTCCCGCAGCACCGCCGTGGCGGCCGCCTCGACCGCACCGACCTCCTCGAGGTGTCCCACCTCCACCGCGCGGCACAGCTCTGCGAGGTCAGCCGCGCCGAGCATCGCGGCGTTGGACTTGAGGGTGTGGGCCGCGGTGCGCACGTCCGCGAGGTCCGGACCACGCATCCGCACGACGAGCCGGGGGATCTCCTGCGCGGCAGCGGCCACCAGTTCGGCCACGACGGCGTCGCCGTCTGATCCGAGCGACCGGGCCAGCTCGGCCAGGACCGACGGGTCCAGCGCCGACGGTCCCAGCACTGCCGGGGCGGGCCGCGGGACCCGCGACAGGACCTCGGCGAGGCCGTCGAGCCGGATCGGCTTGGCGAGGTAGTCGTCCATGCCCGCGGCCAGGCACATCTCCCGGTCGCCGGCCATCGCGTTGGCGGTGACGGCGACGAGCCACGGGTCCCGCCCGTGCTGCGCGCGGATTCGTCTCGCCGCCTCCAGGCCGTCCAGCACCGGCATCTGGACGTCCATCAGCACGGCGTCGTAGGGGCGGGCGGCGACGGCGTCGAGCACCGCCGGGCCGTCGACGGCCACGTCGGCGGTGTGCCCGAGCCGCTCCAGGAGGGCCAGCGCGAGCGTGCGGTTGACGGGGTTGTCCTCGGCGAGCAGCAGCCGCAGCGGCCGCGCCGGGACCGGGACCGGGACCGGGACCGGGACCACCGGGGTCACGGGGGTGGCGTCGGGAGCCGCGGTGGGCTCCGCGCCGAGCAGGCCGGCCAGTTCGGCGGCGAGCCGGGCCCGCTTGACGGGCTTGGCCAGCCAGGCCGCCACGGCGTCACCCTGCCGCGCGGAGCCCAGCGACGACAGGCAGAGCACGGGCGGCCCGCCGAGGTCGCGCAACCGCCCGGCCAGGGTGACCCCGTCCATCTCCGGCATGTCCAGATCGAGCACCGCGACGTCGAAGACCTCGCCCCCGTCGACCCAGCCGATCGCCTCGGCAGGTGAGCCGGTGTCGCGGGTGACCATGTCCCAGTGCCCGCACTGCGCGGTGAGGATCCGCCGGTTGGTCGCGTTGTCGTCGACGATCAGCACGCGACGCCCGACCAGCGCGACCGGAGGGGCTGGAACCGGGGCCGCGGTGGCCGGCGCGGCCACCGCGAAGCCGAACGTCGTGCCCCGACCGACCTCGCTGCGCACCCACACCCGGCCGCCCATGAGCTCGGCGAGACGCCTGCTGATCGCGAGACCCAGCCCGGTGCCGCCGTGGCGGCGCGTGGTGGACACGTCGAGCTGGCTGAAGGAGTGGAAGAGCCGGTCGAGCCGGTCGGGCGGGATCCCGGGACCGGTGTCGGTGACCTCGGCGGACAGCCCGTCGGGGGTGGCCTCCACCGCCACCACCACCTCGCCGTGCGCGGTGAACTTGACCGCGTTGCCCACGAGGTTGAGCAGGATCTGCCGCAGCCGGGTCGGATCGCCGAGCACGGCCACGGGCACGTCCGGCGCCACGGTGTACGCGAGCTCGACGCCGTTGCCGGCCGCGCGGGGCGCGAGCACGTCCAGGGCGCCCTCGACGAGGTCCCGCACGTCCACCGGCACGCTCTCCAGCTCCAGCCGGCCGGCCTCGATCTTGGAGAAGTCCAGGATGTCGTCGATGATCGTGAGCAGGCCGTCGCCGCTCTGCTCGACGACGGTCGCGAACTCCCGCTGTTCCGCGGTGAGCTCGGTGGTGAGCAGCAGCTCGGTCATCCCGATCACGGCGTTCATCGGGGTCCGGATCTCGTGGCTCATGTTCGCCAGGAACGCGCTCTTGGCCTCGTTCGCCGCGTCGGCGGCGGCCCGGGCCTCCTGCGCCTGCTCGTGCAGCCGGACGCTCTCGATGGCCCCCGCGAGCTGCCCGGCCACCGTCTCGGCCAGCGCCAGCTCCGCCGGGGAGAACACCCGGCGGCGGTCCGTGCCCTCCGCCAGTACCAGCCCGATGATGCGCCCGCTCGCCTCCAGCGGCGCGGCCACGACACCGGGCCCGCCGCGGGCGGCGAACACCGCGCGCCGCAGCTGCACCGCCCTCTCCGCGGGCCCGCCCGCGGTCACCGGCACCTCCGTGCCCACCTCCGCCGGATGGGCGTGGGAGGCCCTCACCACCAGCCGGTCCTCGTCGTCGAACAGGGCGATGGTGGTCGTCGCCACCCGGAACAGCGTCGCGAGCCGGTGCGTCGCACCGTCCAGGACGTCCTGCAGCGACGCCGCCGTCGCCACGGTGCGGGTGATCGCGCTGAGCGCAGCGAGCTGCTCCCGGTCGCGTGTGAGGCTCTGCGTGATCACGCCGGCGACCACAGCGATGATCAGCCCGATCCCCATCCGGAAGGTGACGGACACGACCAGGAACGGGTTGCCGTACACGAGGGCCCCGAACACCTCGCGCACGGTGTAGCCGACGGTGAGCAGACCGATCGACAGCAGCGCTCCGCGCAGCTGGAACCGGATCGCCGCCTCCATCGGCAGCACGTAGAGCACCGCCCAGATCGCCGTCTCGACGTCGAAGGTGAAGACGAACACGAGGCCCAGGAACACGACGCCGTTGAGCACGAGCGCGGCGACGGCGAGGCTGCGGGCGCTGCCGACCGTGGTGATCCTCGGGATCAGCGGCCAGATCACGAGGTTACCGGCGGCCAGCAGACCCAGCAGGCCGAGCGCCAGCTCGAACATCCCGGGCGGATAGGGCAGGTAGTAGGTCAGCACCTGGGCCAGCCCGAACACGACCCCGCCCCAGCGCACCCGCAGCATCACGCGCTCCGCGCGCACCAGTCTGGCGAGCTCGGCGGTGGCGAGCGTCTCGAACTCGACGGCGGTGTCCACCGGGTGGCCGGCGGCCGGTGGACCCGACAGGCCCCAGCTCATCGCCACGTCCCCGCCCTCCCCGCCCACCGGTGCCCGGCCGAGGCGAAAGTAGGGCGCGGCCAGGGCCGGGGGCACCACCGCCGCCCCGTGGGATCGGGAGGGCCCGCCCCACGGAGCGGCCCACGGCCTACTGGTCGCTGTCCGCCAGGTGGGGCGCGAGCTCGGCCCGGGAGTGGATGCCGAGCTTCGCGTAGACGTTGCGCAGGTGGAACTCGACGGTGTTGACGCTGACGACCAGCTCCGCCGCCACCTCGGGGTTGCTGATCCCGGAGGCGGCGAGCCGGGCCACGGCCAGCTCGCGTGGGGTGAGCCCACCGGGGAGGGTGCGCCGGACCGGGGACAAGCCGCACGCGGCGAGCTCGCCGTCGCACCGGGCGAGCGCCGGACGCGCCCCGAGCCGGACCAGCACGGCACGGGCGGCGCCCAGCTGGGTCGCGGCATCCCGGCGCCGACCCGCCCGCCGCGCGACGGCACCGTGGGCCAGCGCCACGAGCGCCCCGTCGATCTCCGAGCCGCCGGCGCGGGCGTAGCAGGCCGCCTCGGAGAAGGCCCGGTCCGCGGCGTCGAGATCACCCCGCGCCGCTTCCAGCCATCCCCGGACGCGGCCCGCGGCCGCCCGCGCGAGGTTGCGGCCGAGCTCCGTCGCGCGTCGCTCGTAGGGGGCGAGCACCTCGTCGGCGTCGCTGATCCGGCCGAGGCGGATCAGCGCGTCGGCGAGCAGGCAGGGCCAGTTCGAGACGCCCGGCTCCCCCGCCACCCCGGACCGGGCCTGCGCGGCCATCGGCCCAAGCAGCTCGACGACCACGGCGTGCCGGCCGCGCGCGTCGGCGACGTTCGCCGCCGCGACGGTGGACCCGACGCGGTCCAGGGACAGTCCGGTGGCCGCGGCCGCCGCGGCCGCCGCGGCGACATGCGCCTCGGCCAGCTCCCACTCCCCCTGCGCCGCGAGGGGCATCGCGGCGTAGGAGTGCAGCCGCGCGAGCGTCCAGTCCTGCTCCGTGTCCTCCGCGAGCGCGACCGCCTCATCGGTGTGGGCCACGGCGTCCTCCCATGCGCCCATGCGGTGCTCGGCCAGCGCCAGGTAGCCCTGGGCGTGCAGGCTCGCCATGAACATCCCGGAGCGGCGCAGGGCCGTCACCGCGGTCGTGAGCTCGGCCCGCGCACCGGCGAGGTCCTCGGTCCACAACAGCTGCGCTCCCCGGGCGACGGCCGCGGCCGGGTCGTCGGATCCCGCCCCCCGGAGCGGCCTCGTGTCCGGCCGGCCGGCCAGCGCGAGGCTCGTGACGAGCAGGCCGGAGCTCCACGGCGCGGCGAGAGCGGCCCGGTTCCCCCACTCGACGGCGTCGTCGGGACGCAGCTGCAGGTAGTAGAGGTGGCACAGCCGCTCGCAGATCTTCGTGCGCAGTGCCGTCTCGGTGTCGGCGGCCGACGCCCAGGCCTCGAGCAGGAGGTGCTCGGCCTCCGCCATCCGGCCGGCCGCGAACGCCAGCTGCCCGCGCACGTGGCTCTCCCCCGCCGCCACGGCGCCCGGCGCGGGCGGCAGCCCGGCGAGCAGCTCCTCGGCACGCGCCCGCTCCCCGGTCCGGACGAGCAGCTCGACGGCATCGAGCACGCACCGCCTGCGGTCGGCCGGGTCGGGGTGCAGGCCGGCGGCCGAGACGAGGCTCGACGCCGCACGGGCCAGCTCACCCCGGGCGACCTGGCCGGCCGCCAACCGGTCGAGCTCGACGGCGAGGAGCGGATCGCTGCCCGTGCTCGCGGCCAGCCGGTGGCGCAGCGCCTCCTCCGTGGTCGCGACGATCCCGGCCGCCCGGATGTGCAGGGCGCTGCGGGTGGCCAGGTCCAGATCGTGGTAGACCGCGGCGCGGATCAACGCGTGCGGGAACCGGAGCCGCGCACCGTCCGGACCCGGACCCGTCGTCAGGAGCCGGGCCGCGACAGCGGGCGCCACCTCGTCGACGCCGGACACCCCGGCCAGGTCGAGCGCGTCCTGCAGCCGACACGGCTCGCCCAGCACCGCGGCGGCCGCCACCACCTCCCGGGTGGCCGGTGGGCACTGCGAGAGCCGGCCCATCACCAGCACGGCGTAGGACATCGGCGACGGCAGCGGCACCTGCACCGATCGCAGGACCGCGGTATCGACCTCGTCGAACAGGGCACGCGCGTGCAGCGGGACGCCGCCGGTGTGGTCCCGCAGCCGCTGGGCGGCCGGAACGGGGAGCGCGCCCTTGCCCAGCGCCCGGCCGAGCGCCACCAGCTCGTCGACGTCGAGCCCGCCGAGCCGCAGCCGCGCTCCCCGCTCGCCCGTCGCCAGAACGCGCAGCCGCTCGATGCGTCCCCCGTCGCGCGGGCGGGAGGCGACCATGGTCAGGACGGGCGCGGTGCCGAGCCTGCGCAGGGCGAACACCAGGGCCTGCACGGATCGGACGTCCGCCCAGTGGGCGTCGTCGACCGCCAGCACGACCGGGCCGCCTCGCGATCGCAACCGGCCCAGCAGCGCGACGAGCGCGGCGCCGACGGTCGGCGGCTCGTCCGCGGCGCGCGCCACGACCGCATCGCCCGGCTCCCCCGCCCCCAGGGCGATCTGCTCGACGACGCCGTACGGGACCAGCTCCTCGATCTCCTCGCCGCCGGCCTGCAGCACCGTGACGTCGGCGTCCAGGCCCGCGAGGAAGGTCTGGACGAGTGCCGTCTTCCCGGTGCCCGGCTCGCCCTCGACCACCACCACCTGTGGGCGGCCGGCCCGGGCGCACCCGAGATGCGCGGCGAGGGCGGTGAGCTCGCGCGTACGGCCGACGAACTCCCCCATGGAGCGATCATGGCACCACATCGGACACTCGGCCAGACGCCTGACCGGCCACGACCGAACGGGCTACTGCCTGATCGCCATCACCACGGCCTTCGGTTCGGTGAAGAACTCGCGGCTGAAGGTGCCGCCCTCGCGCCCCCAGCCGGAGTCGGCGAAGCCGCCGAAGGGGGCACGGAGGTCGCGGATGAAGAAGCAGTTGGTCCAGATCGTGCCCGCGCGCAGCCGCGCCGCGACCCGATGGGCCCGCGACAGGTTCTCCGTGAAGATCATCGCGTTGAGGCCGTAGGGCGAGTCGTTGGCCTCCCGGACCGCCTCGGCCTCGGTGTCGAACGGGGTGACCGTGACGACCGGGCCGAAGATCTCTTCGCACTGGATCGGCGAGTCCTTCGGGGCGTCGACCACGACGGTCGGCCTCACCACCCAGCCCTCGCCCGGGCCGCCGGTGAGCACCTTGCCCGCCGGGTTGTCGAGGTAGCCCGTGACCTTCCTCCAGTGCTCCTCCGACGCCAGCGGGCCGAGCTGCGTGCCCGGGTCCTTCGGGTCACCGATCACGAGCCTCTCCGCCGCCGCGACGAACCGCGACAGGAACTCGTCCAGGACCGGCCGCTCGACGTAGAGCCGCGAGCCGGCGAGGCAGACCTGCCCGGCGTTGGTGAAGATCGCCTTGATCGACCAGTCGACGGCGTCGTCCAGGTTCGCGTCGGCGAACACCAGGTTGGCACCCTTACCGCCCAGCTCCAGACTGACGGGCGTGAGATTCCGGGCGGCCGCGGCCGTGATCACGCGACCGGTGCCCGACTCGCCGGTGAACGTGATCCGGTCGACGCGGGGGTCCTCGGTGAGCGCGGAGCCCGCCGAGTCCGGCCCGTATCCGTGCAGGACGTTGAGCACGCCCGGCGGGATGCCGGCCTCCAGCGCGAGCCGGGCCATGATCGTCGCGGAGGCGGGCGTGTCCTCGGCGGGCTTGAGGACGACGGTGTTGCCCCACGCCAGGGCCGGGGCGACCTTCCAGCTCTCCAGCATCAGCGGGAAGTTCCACGGCGCGACGGCCGCGACGACACCCGCGGGCTCGTAACGGGTGTAGGCGTGGTGGCCGGTGTCCATGGGCAGCGTCTCGGCCATGGCGAGGCGGGCGTGGTCGGCGAAGAAGCGGAAGTTCTGCGCTGCGCGCGGCACGTCCTTGCCGCGGGCGTCGCTGATCGGCTTGCCCATGTCGCGGGTGTCGGCCATCGCGAGCTCGTCGATGTGGGATTCCAGCAGGTCGGCGAACCGGAGGATCAGCGCGCCGCGCTCGGCGAAGCCCATCCGCGGCCACGGGCCCTCGTCGAACGCCCTGCGCGCCGCGGTGACGGCGAGGTCGGCCTCGGCCGCGCCGCCCAGCGCGACCGTCGCCCAGGTCTCCTGCGTGTAGGGGTCGACGGAGTCGAACGTCGCGCCCGACTCCCGCTCCTCGCCGTCGATCACGTGCCCGAACGTCTCCATGCGGGCAGCCTCCCCCGGACCCGACCCGGGGGACACCCTCCCGTTCGCGTCCGGGAAACGCCTAGCGTTCCCCCTCGGCGGCCAGCTGCAGCGCCACGTCGATGATCATGTCCTCCTGGCCGCCGACCAGGCCGATCTCGCCGCAGCGGCGCAGGATCGCGTGCGCGGGCACCTTGTAGCGCTCGGCCGCGGCCTCCGCGTGCAGCAGGAAGCTCGAGTACACCCCGGCCCAGCCCTGCACGATCGCGTTGCGGTCCATCTTCGGCCAGCGGTTGAGGTAGGGGCGCACGACGTCCTCGGCCGCGTCGAGCAGCGCCATGACGTCCACGCCGGTGTCGACGCCGAGCCGGTCGAACACCGCCGCGAGCACCTCGGTGGGCGAGTTGCCCGAACCCGCGCCGAGCGCGCACAGCGAGCCGTCGATGTACCGGACGCCCACCTCCTGCGCGATCACGGAGTTGGCCACGCCGAAGCTCAGGTTCTGGTGGCCGTGGTAGCCGACCCACGCCTCGTCGCCGACCTCGGCGACCAGCGCCTCGAACCGCGCCTTCGCCTCGTGCATGAGCAGCGCGCCCGCGGAGTCGGTGCAGTACGGCGCCTGACAGCCGGCGTCGACCATGATCCGGGCCTGCTTCGCGAGGTCCTCGGGCGGCGTGCGGTGGGCCATCATGAGGAACCCGGCGGTCTCCATGCCGAGGTCGCGCGCGGCCTGGAAGTGCTGCGGCGAGACGTCGGCCTCGGTGCAGTGGGTGGCCACGCGCACCATGTCGGCGCCGGCGTCGCGGGCCCGTTTGAGGTCGTCGACCGTGCCGATGCCGGGCACCAGCAGCACGGCGATCCTGGCCTGGCGGGCCTCTTCGCGGGCGGCGGCGATGAGCGTCATCTCGTCGGTGTGGGAGAAGCCGTAGTTGAAGCTCGACCCGCCGAGCCCGTCGCCGTGGGTCACCTCGATGACCTCGACGCCGGCCCGGTCCAGCGCGCGCACGGTGTCGCGCACCTGCTGCTCGGTGAACTGGTGCGCCATGGCGTGGGAGCCGTCACGCAGGGTGGTGTCGATCAGGCGGATGTCGTGCTTCAGCTCGGGCCTCATCGGGCTGCCTCCAGCTTCTCCGCCGCCATCAGCTCGCCCACCCGGGCGGCCGCGGCGGTCATGATGTCGAGGTTCCCGGCGTACTCCGGGAGGTAGTCGCCGTTGCCCTTGACCTCGAGGAACACCGCGACGCGGCCGTTGCCCTGCCAGCTGTCGCGCGGGTCGTCGAACTGCGGTTCGGCGCGCAGCGTGTACCCGGGCACGTACTGCTGCACCTCGAGCGCCATCTCGTGGATGGACGCGCTGATCGCGTCGTGGTCGGCGTCGGGGCCGATCATGCAGAAGACGGTGTCCCGCATGATCATCGGCGGCTCGACGGGGTTGAGGATGATGATCGCCTTGCCGCGCTCCGCTCCCCCGACCTCCGACACCGCGCCGGACGTGGTGTGGGTGAACTCGTCGATGTTCGCGCGGGTGCCGGGACCGGCCCCGCGCGAGGCCACCGACGCGACGATCTCGGCGTACGGCACGCGCGTGACGCGCGAGACCGCGTGCACCATCGGGATCGTGGCCTGGCCGCCGCAGGTGATCATCGAGACGTTGGGGGCGTCGATGTGGTCGCGCAGGTTCACCGGCGGGCACACCATCGGGCCGAGGTGCGCCGGGGTGAGGTCGACGGCCTGGATGCCGGCCTCGGCGTAGCGCGGCGCGTTGGCCTGGTGCGCCTTGGCCGACGTGGCCTCGAAGACGATCTGCGGGAGCGGGTCCTGGCGCAGCAGCCAGTCCACCCCCTCCGCGGACGCGGCGATGCCCTTGTCGCGGGCGCGTTTCAGGCCGTCGGACTCGACCACGCCCACCATGTAGGCGACCTCGATGGCCGGACTGCGCTGCAGCTTCGCCAGCAGGTCGGTGCCGATGTTCCCCGGCCCGACGATCGCGGCCGGCACTCTGTCGGTGCTCATGGGCACGAGGATGTCCGCTCCGACGTGCGGAGGGAACGCCATCGTTCCGGTGAACGAAACGTCTGTCGCAAACCTCGGTGGCGATGAGGGGCAGGAGCCCGCCATGACCGAGGCCGACCTGACCACCACCGCTGCGCTCGCCGGGCACGGCTACAACCTCAGCGTCGACGGCGTGGCCCGCACGGCCGGGGTCCACAGGACCACCGGCTACCGCCGCCGGGAGACCGAGGCCGTGCTACACGCGGCGCACGCCGGATGACGCCCTCCGCAGCCCGACGAGCGGCACTGTCGTCGGATAGGTTCCGACGAGTGCCGTTCGTCGGAAGGGGGACGTGCGTGGAACCACCCAACTCCGTGCTCGGGCGCGCGCTCACCCTCCTCACGGCGTTCCGGCCGGGTGACACCGAGCTCACCCTCGCCGAGCTGACCCGCCGTACCGGCATCCCGAAACCCACCGCGCACCGGCTGCTCGCGGAACTGGCCGGGTGGAACATCGTCGAGCGCACCCCGGACGGCATCCGGCTGGGCATGGCACTGTTCGAGCTGGGCCAGCTCGCCCCGCTCCAACGCGGACTGCGCGAGGCGGCCGCCCCCTTCCTCGCCGACCTGTTCGAGGCCACCCACGAGACCGTCCACCTCGCCGTCCCCGACGGTGTCGACGTGGTCTACGTCCACAAGATGGCGGGACGGCGCGGACCCCCGGTCCGGTCCCGGGTCGGAGGACGGATGCCGGCCTACTGCACGGGCGTCGGCAAGGCCCTGCTCGCGTTCGCCCCGCCGGAGCGCCTCGCGGCGGTGGTCGAGGCCGGGCTGACCCGCCGCACGCCCCGCACCGTGATCGCCCCCGGGCTGCTGGACGCCGATCTCGCCCGCATCCGCGAGCGCGGGGTGGCCGAGGAGCACGAGGAGTCGACGGTGGGCATCGCCTGCGTCGCCGCCCCGGTCCTCGACGGCACCGGTCAGGCGGTGGCCGCCATCTCGATCACGGGCTGGGCCAACCGCCTCGACACCGCGCGCCTCGCCCCCGCGGTACGCACCGCGGCGCTGGGCCTCTCCCGCGTCCTGCGCGGAACCTAGGACCGGCGACGTACGGCACCCTCGTCGCCCAGGTTCCGACGAAAGTGCCGTTCGTCGGCCGGGGGCGGGGATTAGGGTCGGGGCGTGGCAGAAGTCAGTGTGGCTCGGTCGGTTCTGGATGCCGTGGCGGTGCACGGGGCCTCCACCGTGTTCGGGCTGCCGGGGGTGCACAACCTGGCGTTCTGGAAGGGCGCCGGGAAGACCCCGCTCGTCGTGCGCCACGAGCAGGCCGCCGTCTACGCCGCCGACGGGTGGGCGCGCACCACCGGCCGTCTCGGCGCCGCCGTCGTCACCACCGGACCCGGTGCCGCCAACGCGCTGGCCGCGTTCGGGGAGGCCGCCTCGGTGGGGTCGCCCGTGCTGCTCGTGGCGTCCGAGATCCCGCAGCGGCTGCGCCGCGAGGGGCGGGTGCGCGGGGTGCTGCACGAGTCGCGCGACCAGGCCGCGCTGTTCGCCCCGCTGGCCAAGGCGGTGTTCAGCCCGCGGACGGCCGCCGAGGTCGCCGAGGTGCTCGACCTGGCGCTGGCCACGGCGATGACCCACCCGCGTGGGCCGGTGTACATGGACATCCCGGCCGACGTGCTCGGGGAGCCCGCCGTCACGGGGACCGCCGCGCACTGGCACGAGATCGAGCCCGCCGACGCGGACGTCGACGCCGCCGCCGCCGTGCTCGACGGGGCCCGCGTCGTGATCTGGGCCGGTGGCGGTGCGGTCGACGTCGAGCCGTCGCTCGCGGTGCTGGCCGAGCACCTGGGTGCGCCGGTGGTGGCCGGCTACCAGGGCCGCGGCTGCCCGCCCACCGACCACCCGGCGTCCGTGGGGCTGCCGCCGCACGAGCCCGAGGTGGCCGCGCTGATCGGCGCGGCCGACGTGCTGCTGGCCGTCGGTGGCGACCTCGACGGCATGAACACCCGCAACTGGACGATGCCGCGCCCGCCGAAGCTCGTCACGCTCGACCCGGCCCTGCCCCGCGACGCCCCGGAGTGGCCGGCCGACGCCGCCGTCACCGGCCGGCTCGGCGACGCGCTGCGCGGGCTGCGCGACCGGCTGTCCCCCCACCCCGCCTGGGCCCCGGACGGCCTGCGCAAGGAGGTCCTCGCGCGGCTGGCCGCCGACCCGCGGACGAGCGAGGCGGTCACGTTGGTGGAGGCGGTCGAGTCCGCGCGCACCGCGGAGACGGTGCTGGTCTGCGACATGGCGGTCGCCGGGTACTGGGTGGGCGGTTACGCGTCGGCCCCCGGTCCGCGGCGCCTCGCCTATCCCGTCGGCTGGGGCACGCTCGGGTTCGGGCTGCCCGCCGCGATCGGCGCCGCGGCCGCCGGCCGTCCGGTGATCGCGGTCTGCGGCGACGGCGGGCTGATGATGGGGGTCGGCGAGCTCGCCACCCTCGTCCAGGAACAGCTGCCCGTCACCGTCCTCGTCGTGGACGACGGCGGGTACGGGATGCTGCGCTACGACCAGATCCACGCCGGCGACGACGAGGTGGGCGTCGACCTCGTCACGCCCGACTTCCCCGCGCTCGCCGCGGCGTTCGGGATCCCGGCGCGGCAGGTGACGATCAGGGACCTGGCCGGAGCGCTCGCCCCGGCCGAGGGCCCGCGCCTGGTGCACCTGCGGGCCCGGCTCACCCCACCCCGGACCACGTCGCCGCGCTGGCACGAGGACTGACACCTGATGTGACCCACGTCATATCGCTATCCACGCTATCGCGATATATCGTGATGGCACACGAGCTACTCAGTGCTATCGGAGCAGGAGGCTCGCAACGTCTGAGGAGACATCAACCATGAACGCCATGCACCCCCATCAGGGACCGTTCCGCCGCCGGCACGGCCGGCCGGACATGACCGCCACCCCGCCCTTCGCCGGGCCGGTGGAGGACGAGAACGAAGGACCCCGCGGTCGCCGCGGTGGTCCGGGACGGGCCGCCCGACGCGGCCCGTTCGGTCCGGGCTTCGGCCCGGGCCCCGGAATGCCGCCCGGCCGGGGCTTCCCCGGCCCACGTGGCCGCGGCCGCGGCCGCCGCACGGCCCGCGGTGACATCCGCGCCGCCGTCCTGGCGCTGGTCGCGGAGCAGCCACGGCACGGCTACGAGATTATCCAGGAGATCGCCGAGCGCTCCGGTGGCGCCTGGCGCCCCAGCCCCGGCTCGGTCTACCCGACGCTGTCGCAACTGGAGGACGAGGGCCTGGTCCGCGTCGAGCAGACCGACGGCCGCAAGGTCGTCCAGCTCACCGAGGCCGGCACCACCTACGTGGCCGAGCACCGCGAGGAGCTCGACGCCGTCTGGGCGTCGGTCGGCCGCGACGCCGACGACGAGGCCTCCGGCCTGTGGGAGCAGCTGGGCCAGCTGCACGCCGCGGCCCAGCAGGTGATGGGCGCCGGCACGCCGGAGCAGATCACCGCGGCCACGGCGGCCCTCACCGAGGCCCGCAAGACGATCTACCGCCTGCTCGCCGAGTAGGCGGCTACGCCACCCGTGCGCGGATATCAGGGCTGGAGCACTGTTTTCCGCGCACGGGGCACGACGTGCTCGTCCGACCTGCGCGGCGAGGTACCGCGCGACCACCGCCGCCGACGTCGTGAGCCGTGGGGTCAGCGGCGGCGGCGCGCCAGCACCTCGCGCAGGGGCGGCACCACGACGCCCGCGGCGGCGAGGCCGCGGCGCGCCCGGCGCCGCGCGATCAGCACGCCGGTCAGGGCCACGGCCCAGATCACGTACTGGACGGTCCACGCCAGGCGGAAGCCCGCGGGCGTGTAGCCGGTGGGGCCCAGCAGCACCCCGACCCCGAGCGCCACGAGCAGCGACGCGAGGAACCCGCCCACGTTGACGATCCCGATCGCCGTGCCCTGGCGGTGGCCCGGGTTGAACGTGCGGGCGTAGTCGAACCCGATCATCGAGCCGGGCCCGCCCGTCGCCAGCACGACGACCAGCAGCACGAGCAGCCAGGTGGGAGCGGGCGGCGGGACCAGCAGCACGATCGTCCACATCGCGGCGGTCGTGCCGATCACCGCGAGCACCAGCCACGAGCGGCGCAGCGGGTGGCGGGCGGTGAACTCGCCGAACAGCGGGCCGGCCAGGATCCCGACACCGACGAACAGCGTGAGCAGCGCGCTCGCCCCGCCCGTGGTGAAACCCTGCCCGGCCACGAGGTACGGCACGCCCCACAGCAGCGCGAACACGGTGCCGGAGAACTGGGTGCCCATGTGGGTCCACAGGCCCAGCCGGGTGCCCGGTTCGCGCCAGGAGCGCTTGAGGCCGTCGACGATCTCCCGCGGGCTCTGGGCCGGCGGAGGCGGCGGCGCGCCGGGCGGCCGGTTGCGCAGCACCGCCGCCACTGCGATCGCGACGGCGACGCCGAGCGCCGCAGCGGAGACGAACGCCGTGGTCCAGCCCGGACCGTTCAGCAAGGCGGCGAGCGGGATCGCCGAGAGCACCTGGCCGAGCTGCCCGAGCAGGCCGGTCAGCTGCGTCATGAGCGGGACGCGCCGCGCCGGGAACCAGGCCGACACCACCGACAGGACCGAGATGAACGTCAGCGCGTCGCCGGTGCCGACGAGCACGCGCGCCGCGATGGCCAGCGGCACCCCGTCGGCCACGGCCAGCACGAGCTGCCCGGCCGCCATCGTCAACGCCCCGACGACGACCAGCCGCTTGGCCCCGAACCGGTCGAGCAGCACCCCCGCCGGCACCTGCAGCACGGCGTAGACCAGCAGCTGCAGGACCACGAACCCCGACAGGACGGCCGGTGCGGCGTCGAAGCGTGCGGCCGCGTCGAGGCCCGCGACCCCGAACGACGTGCGCTGCATGACGCCCACGAGGTAGGCGGAGAGTCCGACGGCCCACACGGCCCACACACGACGTTGCTTGTTCATCTCGACCCCAATGGTGCGGTATACCCGCCCGGAAAGGGATGCTGTGCGGGGAGTTTCACGTTGCAGTGGGTACGCGATCTTCAGGAGGAACACGGTGCTGGACCCAGCGGAGCTGTACGAGGTGGCGCCGGACGCCCCGGATCTCGAGGAGCCGGTGCTGCTGGTGGCGCTCGACGGCTTCGTCGACGCCGGGAACGCCGCGCGTCTCGCGGTGGCGGCGCTGCTGGCCGACCGGGAGCCCGTGCCGGTGGCGACGTTCGACATCGACCAGCTCATCGACTACCGGTCGCGGCGTCCCCCGCTGCGGTTCGAGAGCGACCGCTGGGCCGCCTACAACCCGCCGAAGCTGGAGCTGGTCACGCTCACCGACACCGGCGACACCTCCTACCTGCTGCTCTCGGGCCCCGAACCGGACACGCAGTGGGAGCGCTTCTCCGCCGCCGTCGCGCAGCTCGTGGAGCAGCTGGGGGTGCGGTTGGTGATCAACCTGACGGCCATCCCCATGGCGGTGCCGCACACCCGTCCGATCGGCGTGACGGCGCACGGCACGCGGCCCGAGCTCACCGAGGGCCACGAGGCGTGGTTCGCCACCGCCGAGGTGCCCGGCAGCGCCGTCGCACTGATGGAGTTCCGCCTCGGCGAGGCCGGGCACGACGCGATGGGCTTCGCCGTGCACGTGCCCCACTACCTGGCCCGCGCCGAGTACCCGCAGGCCGCGCGCGTGCTGCTCGACCACGTCGGACTCTCGGCGGGTCTCTACCTGCCCACCGAGGCCCTCTCCAAGGCCGCCGAGCGGGCGGAGGAGGAGATCGGCGAGCAGGTGGCCGCGTCCGACGAGGTCAAGCAGGTCGTCGAGGCACTGGAGCAGCAGTACGACACCGTGACCTCGGGCCGGGGCGAACGGTCGTCGCTCGGCCTGGCCGGTGAGCTCCCGAGCGCCGACGAGCTGGGCGCCGAGGTGGAGAAGTTCCTCGCCGCCCAGGGGGACGACGAGGACGACGGCCCGGGCGGTCCTAGCTGAACCGCTCCCGCAGGGCTGCGATCCCGCCCCCGTAGACGCCGCCGGCGAACAGCTCGTCGAGCTTCGCCTCGTCGGCGGCCTCGGCGTCGTACTCCGACCACCACTCCACGAACGCGTGCCCGGTGTCGGTGACGGGGGCGATCCGCACCGTCGAGACGTAGCGGCGCACGCCGAACGGGTTGGAGTCGGGGCCGTCGAAGGCGTAGGTGTAGCTGCGGTCGACGTCGTCGAGCGTGAGCAGGCGTTCGACGACCACCCCGCCGTCGCCCAGCGTCAGGCGGCGCACGGCACCGACCTGGCCCTCCGCGCCGCTGACCACCTCGCTCGTGGCGATGGCGGGGTGCCAGGACGGCAGCCCGTCGAACGCGCGGACCACCTCCCAGACGGCGTCGGCGGAGGCGGGGACCACACCGCTGGCGTAGGGACGGGGCATCACGTGCTCCTTCTCGTGAGGGTGTTCTTGAACGCGCGGGTCTGTTCGGTCAACGCGGTCTCGACAGGCAGCCGTTCCATGGACGACGCGCCGTAGAAACCGTGGCAGTGCTGCGTGGCTGCCACCACGTGCGCGGCGTCGTCGGGCATCGCGATCGGGCCGCCGTGGCAGAGCACGAGCACATCGTCGCGCACCTCCAGCGCGGCCGCCGACCACTCGTCCACGAGCGCCACGCAGTCGTCGAGGGTCTTCGCCGTCTCCGCGCCGATGGAGCCCCCGGTGGTCAGGCCCATGTGGCAGACGATGATGTCCGCCCCGGCCTCGGTCATCGCGCGGGCGTCGGCGGCGGAGAAGACGTACGGCGTGGTCAGCAGGTCGTGCTCACGGGCGGCCCGCACCAGGTCGACCTCCAGGCCGAACCCCATCCCCGTCTCCTCGAGGTTGGCGCGGAACGTGCCGTCGATGAGGCCGACGGTGGGGAAGTTCTGGATCCCCGCGAACCCGAGATCGGCCAGCTCGCGCAGGAAACGGTCGGTGATCATGAACGGGTCCGTGCCGTTGACGCCGGCCAGCACGGGCGTGTGGTCGACCACGGGCAGCACCTCGGCGGCCATCTCGACCACGATGTCGTTGGCGTTGCCGTAGGCCAGCAGGCCGGCGAGCGACCCACGGCCGGCCATCCGGTAGCGGCCCGAGTTGTAGATGACGATGAGGTCGATGCCGCCGGCCTCCTCGCACTTGGCCGACAGGCCGGTGCCGGCCCCGCCCCCGACGATCGGCTCGCCGCGCCGGGCCATGTCCTGGAACCGCTCGACGAGCTCGGCCCGCTGGAACCTCATGTGAGCACCTCCCGCCACGCGGCCACGACCGCGTCGGCGAACTCGGGATCGTTGACGTGGTGCGGAACCCGGACGACCACGCCCGGGCGGGTGTCCTGCTCCAGCGCGGCGAACAGCGCCTCGTCGGCGTCGGGGTCGTGGAACGGCTGACCGGGCGCGTCCAGCGCGGAGACGCCGCCGACGGGCAGCAGGAACCGCACCGACCCGGTGCAGGCGTTGAGCTTGGCCGCGAGGAACCGGCCGGCGGCCGCGTTCTCCTCCACCGTCGTGCGCATGAGCGTGACCTGCGCGTTGTGCTCGTAGAACAGCCGGCCGGCGAACGCGGCCGGCACGGTGTCGCGGGCCCCGAAGTTGACCATGTCCAGCGCCCCGCAGGAGCCGACGTAGGGCACGCCGGTGCGGGCGATCGCGCCGAGCCGGTCCTGCCCCGCCGCCATCACGCCGCCGACGAGCAGGTCCGCGACCTCGGTGGTGGTCAGGTCGAGCACCGAGCCGATCAGGCCGTCGTCCACCAGCTTCTCCATGGACCGCCCGCCCGTACCGGTGGCGTGGAAGACGAGCGGGTCGACACCGTCGCCGAGCCGCTCCAGCACCGCCGTGACGCACGCCGTGGTGACGCCGAACATCGTCACCCCGACCGCCGGGCGGTCGTCGGCGGCCGGCACCGCGTGCGTGAGCGCACCGGCCAGCATGTGGGCGGCGTTGCCCAGCACCTGCCGCGAGATCCGGTTGAGCCCGGCGACGTCGGTGACCGAGTGCAGCATCGCGATGTCGGACGCTCCGACGTACGGGGCGACATCGCCCGACGCCACCGTCGAGACCATGATCTTCACGAGCCCGACGGGCAGGGCACGCATCGCGGGCGTGACGATGGCGGTGCCACCGGAGCCGCCCAGCCCGAGCACGCCGCGGACGTCGGGCCGCGTGAGCAGGAAACGTTCCAGGGCTACGGCCATCGCCCCCACCGCGGAGCCCCGGTCGCCGGTGAACACGGCGCCGGCGCCCCCGGGATGGTGCGCGGCGACCTCGGCGGCCCCGACATCGGCGCCCCTCTCGTCGGGCCCCGACGTCGACACGTCGACCGTCACGACGTCCGCGCCGGCCGAGCGGGCCAGGTCCGCGACGTGGCGCACCTCGGCGCCCTTCGTGTCGAACGTCCCCACCACGTACCCCGTGCGCGCTACAACTCCGTCGTTGCCCACGACGGAGTTGTAGCGCACCGCACCGGTTCGCACCGGACGGAAGGTGGGTCAGCTGCGGGTGACGTTCTCGCAGTTGCGCAGGACGTCGGTGCGGTCGGCGACCACGGTGTCGACGCCGGCGCCGCAGTCGACCGTGTCGACCTCGCCGTCCGCGACGTTCACGGTGTCGTTGCCGGCGCCCGCAGTGAGCACGTCCCTGCCGGCACCGCCGGTGGTGATGTCATCGCCCGCGCCGCCGTCGATCACGTCGTTGCCCGCGCCGCCCGAGATCTCGTCGGCCCCGGTCCCGCCGCGCAGCACGTCGTTGCCGTCGCCGCCGAGGATGCAGTCGTCGCCGCCGGCGCCGTCCACCACGTCGTCGCCGCCGAGCGTGGAGATCCGCTCGGTCACGGCCGTGCCCGGCACGACGTCGCCGCCGGCGGTACCGACGCGCCCCGGCGTGGGCAGCACGCGGCACGGGGTCGGCGGCAGCGGCTCGAAGTCGTAGGTCGTCGTGCCGGTGGCGCCGGTGACCGCGACGGTGTCGAACGCGCCCTTGATGCCGGCGTCGTTCGCGGAGGTGTCACCGGCGTTGAGGGCCACGAGGAAGACCGTGCCGCCGGTCAGGCCGCCGAACGTGGTGCCGCAGGTGGCCCCGTTGCGGGAGGTGACCGTGGTGGGCGCCGTGGAGCCCGTGGCCGAGACGGTGTGCCACCCGTCACCGGTCGCCGTGCCCGCGAAGTCGTAGCGGCAGTCGTAGAACGACGCCGTGGAGCCGGCCGTCCGCGTGTAGACGTTCGCGTAGTACTGCTGCGGGTTCTTGTTCGTGGCGTCCGGGGCGATGTAGTAGTCGAAGGAGAGGCCGAAGGACGCCGTCGGGATGGTCTCCGCGCGCTGCACGATCATCTTCTGGTTCGGGTTCGCCGCACCGATCGGCCCGAACCGCAGGCTCCCGACGCCGGAGGTGTGCGGGCCCGCCGCGAAGGCGTAGGCCGGGGCCGGGGTGGTCGGGTCGGGGTCCACGACCCAGCCGTTCAGCGCCTCGGGCGTGACCGTGACGGCCGTTCCCGCGGTCATGGCGAAGGCGGAGGGGGCGGCGAGGGCGGTCAACGCCACCGCGGCGGCGGCCGCGATTCCGGTGCGGATCAGCTTCACGGTGGACGGGCTCCAGTGTGTCGAGGGCGTCGGACGCATCGGCGAGTCCGGCGAGAGCCGTGCACTGGTTGTGCGCAACCGACCTCGCAGGGTCACGCCCGGCTCTTCGCCGCGGACACGTCCGCCATGACGACTCTCGGCACTGGTTCGCCCGGATCAGTAGAAATAGACCATTTGCCGTAGTGAGCGGAGCTGCTCGACCGGGAGCTCGGAGGCGGTGCGGCCGGGCGTCGCCACGATCAGTCTGCGAGCAGGCCGTCCCGCACGGCGCGCGCCATACCCGGGGCCAGCGGGAGCCGGGGCACCAGGGTGGCCTGCACCGCGTGGTAGAGGTCGGGCTTGCCCGGCCACACCGACGTCGCGTGCCGGTTGTGCCGGTCGAGCTGGTGGACCCAGGAGCCCTCGACGCGGTCGATGTGGTGGGACTCGACGAACGCCCAGAACCGGTCCTGGTCGGCGACGTAGCGGGCCTCGCCGGTGACGGTGTGCAGCGCCGCCGCCGCCGCGACGGCCTCGGCCACCACCCACCACATGCGGTCGTGCGTGACGGGGGCGCCGGACCAGTCGGTGGTGTAGACGAACCCGTCCTCGCCGTCGGCGGCCCAGCCGTCGGCCACGGCGCGGTCGTAGAGGGCGGCGGAGGCGTCGACGAGCGGCGGGTCCAGGTGCAGCAGCAGGCGCGACCACTCCAGCCCGTGCCCGACGGTGGCCCCGTAGGGCTGGAACGGGTGGTCGGGCTGGTCGCGGTGGTAGGACGGCATCGGCTCCCACGCGGGCGTGAAGTGCTCGGGCAGCCGCCAGCCGAACTCCCGGCCGCGGGCGACCGCGAAGGTGGCGATCCGCCGGGCCCGCTGCCGCCACCGCGGGTCGCCCGTGGCGTCGGACGCGGCGAGCAGGGCCTCGACGGTGTGCATGTTGGCGTTGAGGCCGCGATAGGTGTCACGGCGGGCCCAGGTGCGGTCGAACAGGTCGCACACCATGCCGTGCTCGGGCTCCCAGAACCGCTCGTGCGTCGCCAGCGCCTCGGCCATCAGGTCGGACGCGCCGGGGCGACCGGCCACCGTCGCCGTCGACGCGGCGAGCAGGACGAACGCGTGGTCGTAGGCGTTCTTGTCGCTGGACTCCGCCGAGGTCGGCCAGCCGCCGTGCTCGTCGTCGTGCAGCGGGCCGGCCAGCGCGGCGAGCATCGCGTCGGCGACGGGGCCGGAGCTCTCGATCCCCGCCAGCACCGCGAGGCCGTGCACGTGCGCCATCCGGGCGGTGGAGTAGGGCTGCACGGGTCGGTCGAGCCAGGGCTCCCCCCGGTCCCCCAGCCAGGCGGCGCCCCCGCAGGGATGCACGACCCCGGCTCCCCCGAACCCCACGAGCCGCCGGAACTCCGCATCGAGATCGACCACGGTGCCACCCTAGGTGCACCTCGCAGCCCGTGAGGCACGTCGCAGCGCGCCGGCGGGCTGCGACGTGACCAGCGGGCTGCGACGTGACCAGCGGGCTGCGACGTGACCGGCGGGCTGCGACGTCGGGGTCAGTCGGTCAGGTCCAGGGCCGCCCGCACCAGGCTGTCGGCGTCGAGGCCGTGGTGGCGGTAGACCGCGTCCAGGTCGCCGGACTGACCGAACGCGCTCACACCCAGGTGGGCGGCGCGCACCTGGTTGATCCCGGCCAGGAACGCCAGGGTGTGCGGGTGCCCGTCCAGCACCGTCACCATCGGCGCGGCCCGGCGGGCGGGGAAGGCCGCGTCGAGCACCCACGTCTCCGCCGAGCCCCGGCCCGAGCGGGCCTGCAGCGCCTCGAAGACCAGTCCGGCGCTGGTCACGCACACGACGTCGGCCTCGACGCCCTGCCCGGCCAGCCGCTCGGCGGCCGCGAGCGCCTCCGGCACCACGGCGCCCATCGCGGCGATCGTCACCGCGGGGGTGCCGCTCGCGCGCCGCAGCGGGTACGCGCCCGCCACCACCTGCCGGCGACGGCGCTCACGTGCGGCCGGGTCGGTGGGCACCGCGGCCAGCGTCTGGTCCACCGGGCGGGTCGACAGGCGCAGGTAGGCCGAGCTGCCGTCCGGCCGGCCGAGCTGCGCCAGCGACGCGAGCAGCGTCCACTCGACGTCGATCGCGAACGCCGGGTCGTAGGACACGCAGCCGGGCTGCTCCAGCCCCACCGACGGCGTGGTGATCGACTGGTGCGCCCCGCCCTCGGGCGCCAGCGACACCCCCGACGGCGTGCCGACCAGGATCGACTGCCCGCCCGCGTAGATCCCGAACGACCACGGCTCGAGCGCCCGCTCGACGAACGGGTCGTACATGACGCCGATGGGCAGCAGTGGCTCGCCCCACCGCGACCAGGTGGCGCCGAGCTCACCCAGCAGCCCGACGAGGTTGGTCTCGGCGATGCCCAGCTCGAGGTGCTGGCCGGTGGGCCGCTCGCGCCAGTGCAGGATCGTCTCGGGGTCGTCGGCGAACCAGTCCACGCGCTCGGCCGCCGACCACACGCCCACCTTGTTGACCCAGCCACCGAGGTTCGTCGACGACGAGACGTCGGGGCACAGCGTCACGATCCGGCGCGCGGCCTCGGGCGACTCGCGGGTGAGGTCGAGCAGCGCGCGCCCCAGCGCGGCCTGGGTGGTGGCCGTGCCCGCGGGGGTGCGGCCGATGTCGGTGGGCAGCGCCGGGACCGTCGTGTACGGCTCGGGGGTGCGCCGCAGCCGCTCGCCCACCTCGGCGCACAGCTCGGCCGCGGCGGACCCCTCCGGGAACGGGCGCCACGGGTCGTCCACCGAACACCCGACGCGCTTCCCCAGCTCCGCCATCTGCTCCACGGTCAGCAGGGACGAGTGGTTCTGCGGGTGGCCCTCGCTGGCCAGGCCGTAGCCCTTCACGGTGTAGGCGAAGATCACCGTGGGGCGGGTGTCGTCGATGGCGTCGAGTGCGTCGCCGAGCGCGGACAGGTCGTGGCCGCCGAGGTTGCGGACGGCGGCGTGCAGCGTCTCGTCGTCCAGGCCCGCCACGAGCTCGACCAGCTTGTCGTCCCCGTCCGGGAGCCGCTCGCGCTGCTGGGCCGGGGTGCAGCGCAGCAGCCGCTGGTACTCCGGGTTGGGCATCTCGTCGATGCGCCGGCGCAGGGCGTCACCGCCGGGGCGGGTGAACAGCTCCTCGAGGATCCGCCCGTACTTGACGGTGAGCACCTGCCAGCCCGCCGCCTCGAACATGCCCTGCAACCGGGTGGCGCCGATGTTGGGCACGACGCGGTCGAGGCTCTGCCGGTTGAGGTCGACGATCCACACGACCTCGCCGAGCTCGCCGACCATCGGGTCGAGGACCGCCTCCCAGCACGCGCCCTCGTCCAGCTCGGCGTCACCGACCAGCGAGTACTGCCGTCCGACGCCCACCTCCGGGCGGATCGAGGACACGTATCGGCGCGCCAGCGCACCCCAGATCGGGGCGGTGGCGCCGATGCCGACCGAGCCCGTCGAGTAGTCGACCGGGTCGGGATCCTTCGACCGCGAGGGGTAGCTCTGCAGCCCCTTGTACTCGCGCAGCGTCTCCAGGTAGCGGGTGTCGAGCTCGCCGAGCAGGTGGTTGATGGCGTGCAGCACCGGCGAGGCGTGCGGCTTCACCGACACGCGGTCCTCGGGGCGCAGGTGCTCGAACCACAGCTCCGTCATGATCGACACGAGCGACGCCGACGACGCCTGGTGGCCGCCCACCTTGAGCCCGCCGGCGTTGGGCCGCACGCGGTTCGCGTGGTGCACGATCGCGGTGCTCAGCCACAGCACCCGCTCCTCGATCTCCTGCAGCGTGCTCGCCACCGTCGCCTCCTCAATCATGTTGACCCCTAACTGGACCACCGCCACGATGACTGCACAACCGAAGGGCCTTCGACTGAGCAGAGTGCCCAGCCATGGCCCGCCAGACGACCGGAAGGGCGGGCAGAGTGCGCAACGACGAGGTGGACGCCACCGACGCCCGGCTGCTGCTCGCTCTCGCCGAGAGCCCGCGGGCGTCGGTGCTCGCACTCGCCGAGCGCCTCGGCCTCTCGCGCAACACCGTGCAGGCGCGCCTGGCCGGGCTCGACGCACGCGGGGTGCTGGGCTCGTTCGAGCGCCGGATCGACCCCACCGCGCTCGGCTACCCGCTCACCGCGTTCGTCACGGTGCAGCTGGTGCAGCGCCGGCTCGCGGAGGTGGCCGCGGCGCTGGCCGACGTGCCCGAGGTGGTGGAGGTGCTCGGCATCTCCGGCCAGACCGACCTGCTCGTGCAGCTCGTCGCCCGCGACGCCGACGACCTCTACCGCATCGCGGGCCAGCTCCTGGGCATCGACGGGGTGGAGCGCACGTCCACGTCGATGGTGATGCGGAGGCTGGTGCGGCACCGGCTGGCCCCGCTGCTGGAGCGCATCGCGGATCGGTCCAGCGGCAGGGACGCCGGGCCGCCCGCGGAGTCGTAGAGGGTCACGGTCACCGCGCCGGAGCCCGGCCGGCCGCAGAGCACGAGGCCCGGGTCGTCGGCCCGGCCGAACTCGACGTACCGCACGGGCGCGGTCGACGCCGGGAGGACGCTGCCGTCGAACACCGTGACGGCCAGGCGCGAGGGTCGGGCACCACCCCGTGCTCGGACCTACGGATGATCGGCACACCCGTTCCCGTTGCACCGGACCCCGATCATGGCCGATACCGTCGCGGGCGTGACCGAACTGCTCCCCGCAACCGCCCGCACCCTGCTCGCCCGCGTCGCCCGCGCCCAGCGCGACGGACGCGTCCCGTCGCTGGTGGCAGGCGTGGTCCGGGACGGGTCGCTCGTGTGGTCCGCGGGCCGTGGCGCCGTCGGCGCACCACACACCGACGTCCAGTACCGGCTCGGGTCGATCTCCAAGACCGTCACCGCGATCACCGTGCTGCGGCTGCGCGACGAGGGCCTCGTCGACCTCGACGACGCCCTCGAGCAGCACCTGCCCGGCACCCCGCTCGGCGACCGCACGCTCGGCCAGCTCCTCTCGCACCTGGCCGGGGCCGGGTCGGAGAGCCCGGGCGGCTGGTGGGAGCGCACGCCCGGCACCACGCTGGAGGGGCTCGCGCTCACCGACGCCGACGTCGTGCTGCCCGCGGCGCGGCGCTTCCACTACTCCAACCTCGGGTTCGGGCTGCTGGGCGAGGTGGTCGCCCGGCTCCGCGGGCGCTCCTGGGCCGACGTCGCCCGCGACGAGGTGCTGCTGCCCCTGGGCATGACCCGCACCACGCCCCGGCCGTCAGGTGCGGCCGCACCGGGGCTGGCCGTCCACCCCTGGGCGGACGAGGTGCTGGCCGAACCCGAGCACGACGCCGTCACAATGGCCCCGGCCGGGCAGCTCTGGGCCACCGCCACCGATCTCGGACGCCTCGGCGCGTTCCTGCTCGGCGACTCCGGTGACGTGCTCTCCCCCGCCACCGTCGAGGAGATGACGCTCCCCGCGGGCATCGACTTCTCCAGCCCGGGCTGGTCGTCCTACGGGCTGGGGGTGCAGGTCCAGCGCATCGACGGCGCCACGTTCGTCGGGCACGGCGGTTCGATGCCCGGGTTCCTCGCCGGCCTGTGGGCCGACCGCGAGGAGGGCACGGCCGCGCTCGCCCTGGGCAACACCACCACCGGCCTGGACGGCGCGCTGCCCACCACCCTGCTCGCCGACGTCCGCGCGGCCGAACCCCGCATCGTCGACGCGTGGACGCCGAGCGCGTCACCGGTGCCGCTGGAGCTGCTCGGGCCGTGGTTCTGGGGCCCGTCGCCGTACGCGCTGCGGGCGATCGCGGGAGGCCTGCTGCACCTCGGCGGGCTGGGCCGGCCCGGCCGCACGTCGCGGTTCCGGCCGGGCCCCGACGGCACCTGGGTCGGCCTGGACGGCTACTTCGCGGGCGAGAAGCTGCGCCTGGACCCGGTGGCACTGAACCTCGCGACCTTCGTGTTCACCCGCACGCCCTACGACCCGGCCGCCCCCGTACCGGGGGATGTCGACCAGGCCGGATGGCACGCTCCGTAGCGGGCACCGGCCCAGCTGGAGAGCATCATCGCCCGGCTCACCCGGCAGGACCTGCTCGTCTCCGGTGAGCGGGTCCGGATGACACCGTCGGGCCCCGCACGGACTGTCCGGGCGCGCCTGGGGGTGTTCGCCGACGGTTTCACCCCGATCGCCGGCACGAACACGTTCGGACTGGAGCCCGTCCGGCGCCGACCGGCCCGGCGCGACGCCGCTGCGGGCGGCGTTCTCCCCACCGCCATCGGCGACTACTTCGGCAACCTCTCCCGGACGGCCGCCCGCACCGCCGCCAGCGGCGGGGACGCCACGGCCGAGTGGCTCAGGGCTGGACCGTCTCCTACCGGGCCTGGTGGATCTCCTGGACGCCGTTCGTCGGCAGGTTCATCGCCCGCATCAGCCGGGGCCGCTCGATCAAGCAGTTCGTCACCGGCGTCACCCTCATCCCGAGCGCCGTGAGCCTCGCCCGGTTCATCGTCGCGATGGTCCTGGTGGCGATCTTCTTCGTCTCCGGCGCCGACGCCGCGTCGATCGTGATGGGCACGCTCTCGCAGCGCGGCACGATCGAGCCGTCGCGCTGGGTCGTGGTGTTCCGGGGCGTGGTGATGGGCGCGATCGCGATCATCATGCTGATCGTCAGCCCCGGCGACGAGGCGCTGCAGGGCCTCCAGAACATCTGGATCATCATGGCGGCGCCGTTCGCGGTCGTGAGGGTGGCGCTGTGCGTGGCCCTGACCCAGGACCTGCGCAGCGACCCGCCGGTGCACCGCGACGACCGTGCCGCGGCCGCCGTCGAGCAGGCGGTGGAGTACGGCACGCAGGCCCACGGCGACGAGTTCGTGATCGCGGTGAGGCCCAGGCCGGAGGACCAGGTACTCCCCGGCCGTATGGGGCGCGATCCGCTCGTGCCCGGCATGATGGCGCCATGACGCTCTCCGTAGGTGACCCCATCCCCGATGTGACACTGACGACGATGACCGGCGACGGCCCGGCCCCGATCGCCAGCAAGGCAGCGCTGGGCACCGGCACGGTCGTGCTGTTCGCCGTGCCCGGCGCCTTCACGCCGGCCTGCTCGGACCACCACCTGCCCGGCTACGTGCTGCGGGCCGACGAGCTGCGGGCCAAGGGCGTCGACACGATCGCCTGCATCGCGGTCAACGACGCGTTCGTGCTCAACGCCTGGGGCGAGTCGGCCGGGGTCGACGACAAGATCGTGATGCTGGGCGACGGCAACGCCTCCTTCGCCGCCGCCGCGGGCCTGGAACTCGACGGCACCGCGTTCGGGCTCGGCACCCGCTCGCAGCGCTACGCCGCGATCATCAAGGACGGGGTGGTCACGCACCTGCAGGTGGAGCCCGACCCGCTCGCCGTCACCGTCAGCTCCGTCGAGACGGTGCTCGACGCCCTCTGACGGTCACCTCCGCGCCGGCCGGGCGCACCATCGAGATGATCATCAGCGAGGGTCGTCGACCTCCAGCACCACCTTGCCGGTGACCTGACGCTCGTCGATCCGGCTCAGCGCCTCGGCCGCCCGCTCCAGCGGGAACGAGGCGCTGATCACCGGGTCGACGGCGCCACTGCGCAGGTGCGGCTCCAGCTCGGCCCACTGACCGGCGACGTAGCCGGGGCGGCCGAGCGCGTAGCCACCCCACCCGACGCCCACGACGTCGATGTTGTTGAGCAGCAGCCGGTTGACCTTCACCGTCGGGATGTCGCCTCCGGTGAAGCCGATCACCAGCAGCCGACCCTCGGGGGCGAGGCAGCGCAGGGAGTCGGTGAAGCGGTCGCCGCCCACCGGGTCGACCACGACGTCGACGGCACCGAGCGCCTTGACCGCGTCGCGGAAGCCCTCGACCAGCACGGTGTCGTGCGCGCCCGCGGCCTTCGCGACCGCGGCCTTGGCGTCGGTGGACACGACGGCGACGACGTGTGCGCCGAGCGCCGCGGCGAGCTGCACGCACGCGGTGCCGACCCCGCCGGCCGCGCCCTGCACCAGCACCCGCTGACCGGACCGCAGGTGCCCGCGCACCAGCAGCGCGAAGTGGGCGGTGAGGTAGTTCATGGGCAGGCAGGCACCCGCGGCGAAGCCGACCTCGTCGGGCAGGGGCAGCACGTGGTCGGCGTGGGCGGCCACCACCTCGGCGAACGCGCCGGTGCCGGGGAAGGCCGCCACCCGGTCCCCCGGCTTCAGCGGCGACCCGTCCGGCACCTCGCGCACCACACCCGCCACCTCGGAACCGAGCGTGAACGGCGGGTCCGGCTTGTACTGGTAGAGCCCCTTGCTCTGCAGCACGTCCGGGAAGTTGACCCCGGCCGCCCGGACGTCGATCAGCACCTGCTCGGGCTGCCGTACCGGCTCGGGCACCTCCCGCACCTGCACCGCCGACGGCCCGTCCAACGTCACCACCTGTACTGCGCGCATGGGGGTGACCGTATTACGCGGGCACCCCGTCGCCGTAGTGCGCGTGGCGCACCGACGTGCGTCCCAGCTCCTCGACGAGACCCGCCAGCCAACCGTCGACGCGCTGCTGGACGCGCTCCAGGCCGTCGAGCTCGCAGGCCAGGTCGAGCGCGCGATCGCCGGCCGGGCCGTCGCCGCCCTCGAGCACCTCGTGCAGCTCACCGCGCACCCGCTCGATGCGCAGCCGGCAGCTCTCGGCCGTCTGGACGTGGGCGAGCAGCCGGGCGCGCTGGTCGGCGTCGACGGTGTCGGGCACTCCTGCGACGAGCTGACGAAGGCGGTGTGGATGCACGAGATCCCCCCTGGAGTGATCGTGGTCACCTCGAACCGTAGGTCGAGATGCCGTCGGGGGGAAGCCCCCCGTTCACCTGGACGGCCTACCGTCGGCGGACATGTCGGACACCGGCCGGTTCCTCCGCGAGTTCGCCCGCGACCCGCTGCACACGGCCGCCATCGCACCCAGCTCACCCGCGCTGGCCGCCGCGATGACGGCGTCGCTGCCCGACACCGGCGACCCCGTGGTGGTCGAGCTGGGGCCCGGCACGGGCGCGTTCACCGGCGCCGTCCAGGAGCGGCTCGGCGGGCGCGGCCGCCACGTCGCCATCGAGCGGCACCGGGAGTGGGCGGGGCTGCTGCGCCGCCGTTTCCCGCGTGTCGACGTCGTGTACGCCGACGTCGCCACGCTGCCCACCGTGCTCGCCGACCGGGGCATCACGTCGGTGGACGCCGTGGTCAGCGGCCTGCCGTGGGCGGCGTACGCCCCCGGTCGCGGCCTGCACGCCATGATCACCGATGCGATGACCCCCACCGGGGTGTTCACCCAGTTCGCCTACTCGTGGACCCGCTGGGCGCCCCCGGCGCAGCGCCAGCTCGCCGACCTGCGGGCCCATTTCGGCGACGTCGTGACGAGCCCCACGGTGTGGCGGAACCTGCCACCCGCGGTGGTCCACCGGGCCCGTCAGCCACTCACACGGCCCCCGCGCGGGGTGATCCACCCCCCTCCCCGATGACGCCGGGTGTGCTGGGAAGGTGGGCCCGGTGCGACTCGTGTTCGGCCCCGACGACATGGAGGGGTACCCGTCTGTCCGCGACCGGCTCCGCCTGCACATCGTGGCGTGGGCGCGGCGCAGCGGCCTCGAGGTGGAACCGTCGCTGGTCGCGGCGGCCCTGGACCACAAGCACGGCGTCGACGGGCGGCTGGGCCACTGGACCCGCGCCCACGTCGCCGACGCGCTGGCCGTGTGGTTCCCCCGCACCGTCGCCCTGCTGGAGGACGACCGCGACGCCGTCCCCGCCGCGCTGCACGCCCTGATCGGGTTCCTCGCCGAGCAGGACTGGCTCGACTCGCGATCCGACCGGCCCGAGGATCTGCACGCCCAGGTCGTCGACTCCACGCCGGCCCTGCACGACGCGCTCGACGACGAGCGCAACCACGACCTCGGCACGTTCTGGGCCGTGCAGATGCTGCGCCACGGCGTGGCCACCGCCGACCCGGCCGCCGTAGCGGACTTCCTCAACCGCGTCGACGCCGGCGACGTGCAGGTCGACCGCGCGGCGCTGGAGGAGATCGTGCGGCGGCAGCGGGTCGAGGTGCCCGAGCCCACCGCGGTCCCGCTGCCACCGGTGCTCCTGCCCGGCGCCGCCACGATGCTGGCCGCCGCCGACTCGTCGGTGGCGCTGGCCCGGCTGCGCGCGTTCACCCGCTGGATCCGGGCGGGCCGGGCCCTGACCCGCGACGGCCGGCTGCTGCTCGGCGACGCCCGGGCCGTGGCCGACGCCCTGGATCTCGACCACTTCTCCCGCGACCGCGCCCGCACCGCCGACGACCTGCCCGAGATCACGCTGCTGCTGGCGTGGGCCCGCCAGGCGCGGCTGGTGCGGGTCGTACACGGCCGGCTCGTGCAGGTCCGGTCGTCGGCGGCGCTGCTAAGCCGGCCCATCGAGATGTGGCGACGCGCGTTCGAGGCCGTCGGCGGCATCGGGGAGCACTTCGGCGGCTCGAACGTCTTCGGCGCACCGTCGCTGTTCGGGATGAGCCTCGGCGAGGCGTTCCCGATCCTCCTGCAGCAGCTCTACGCCGCGGGCGGCGACCCGCTGCCCGTGGAGCGGTTCCACCGCACGGTGCGCGACTCGGTGAACCAGCGGATGGGCTGCGTCGTCGACGACCTCGCCGGCGACGTCGAGCAGCGGCTGTGGCGCCGCGACGTCACGGCGCTGCTCGACGCCCTGGAGCTGCTCGGCGCCGTGCACCTCGAGGAGAGCCTCGACGGCGACAACCACGACGAGCTCGCCGAGCTGGCCGGCCGTGACGACCCCGACCCCACGCTCGTCTCGCTCACCCCGATCGGGCTGTGGGCCGTGCACGAGATGCTCACCGAGGCCGGCGTGCACGCGCCGCTGGTCGGGGAGTTCGCCGACGAGGACATCGAGTACGTCGTCGTGCAGTGCAGCCGGTTGCGCACCGACGTGGCCGAGGCCGAGCTGGCGGCGTGGGTCACGAACCGGGGGCGCCGCGCCGCGGCCCAGGAGGTGCTGCGCTACCTGCAGCGCGCCGAGGTCCCGGCCCACCGCGAGCTCGCGCTGTACGCGCTCTCGCGCACCGGCACTCCCGCCCGCGAGGCCGCCCGGCAGCGGCGGTCGGTGGGCCACCGCGCCCGCGTCGACTGCGACGTACGGGTCCGCCGACCCTGACGGGGTACGAACTTCACCATTTCTGATGATCCGCGGCCGTTGCGGCTCACGAATCGGGCCCCCGCGACGACTACCACTGTGGACGGCGAGCGCCGCCCATGATCGTCGTGAGGAAGTGCCCGTGTACGAGCCCGGTGGAGCACCCAGGCAGTGGTGGGTCCCGGCGCAGCGGGTCGCCTCCCCCACGACCTTCCCCGAGTCCCTTCCCCCGCCGCTCGTGGCGGCCCGGGACGGCCACCATGACTGGGGAGCCGTGGTGGCCGTCCTCGCGGCTCTGCTCGCCCTCGCGACCCTGCTGGGCCCCGGCGCCTCGGTGGCCGACGCGGACAGCTCCACCACCTACAGCGTGAGCTGACACCGAGCACCTACGCGCGCGGCAGCTGATCGCCCGGGTCTCGGCCGCATGATCGGCGATTCGGTGCGTTTCCGGCCACATCCGGCCGACAGCGCGCCCATCCGCTGATCATGGCCGCGAGTGGCGGGCCAGCCACTACGCCTCGCGGGCGTGCTCCAGCATCTCCGCCATCGTCGCCACCTTCACGCGCTCGGCGTCGCGCACCCCGCCGCGGCGGACCTCCTCGGCGTCCAGCCGCAGCCAACCCGTCCAGTCCACGGGCTGGACGCCGTACTCGGCCAGCGCCTTGCGCAGCGACTCAGGCTCCGGGTGCGGGGGCACCGGCAGTTCGGGGAGGTCCTCCAGCAGCGCGGCCACGGTCTCCGTCGCGTCACCCTTGTTGGTGCCGATGACGCCCGTGGGGCCCCGCTTGATCCACCCCGTGACGTAGGAGCCCGCGACCGGCACGCCGCCCTGCACCACCCGGCCGCCCTCGTTGGGCACGGTGCCCGTCGCCGCGTCGAACGGCAGGCCGGGGATGGGCTCGGCGTCGTAGCCGATGGCGCGCACGACGAGGCCGACGTCGAGGGTCTCCTCCTCGCCGGTGCCGACGACGCGCCCGGCGTCGATCCGGTTGCGCTCGACGACCACCCCCGACACCCGGCCGTTCTCGCCGACCAGCCGGACGGGGCTGCGCAGGAACCGCAGGTGGATGCGCCGGGGGCGGCCGGTGGGCTCGTTCGCGGCCCACTCGGTGAGCATGGCCAGGTTCTGCTTCTGACGCTTGTCCTCCGGCTCGTCGACCCCCGCCGCGAGCAGCCCGTCGTCGTGGACGAGCACGTCGGCGTTGCCCACGTCGCCGATCTGGCGCAGCTCGGCCGGGGTGAACCGGACGTGCTGCGGGCCGCGGCGGATCAGGACGTGGATGTCGGTGACGGCGCTGCCGCGCAGGATCTCCAGCACGGGCGCGGGGATGTCGGTGAGCGCCATCTCGTCCGCGGTCTTGGCCAGCACGCGGGCCACGTCGAGCGCCACGTTGCCCGCACCGACCACGGCGACGCCGGGGTGCTCGAGCACCGGGGCCAGGCCGTGGAAGTCGGGATGGCCGGAGTACCAGCTGACGAACGCGCCGGAGCCCAGCGACCCCGCCAGCTCCTCACCGGGCACGCCGAGATCACGGTCGACGGAGCTGCCGGTGGCGTGCACGACGGCGTGGAAGTGCTTGCGCAGCTCCTCCAGGGGAATGCCACCCTCGCCCACCCGGACGCCGCCCAGGAACTCCACCTGGGCGGGGTCGAACGGCTTCTGCAGGACCCGGATGACCGACTTCATCTTCACGTGGTCGGGGGCCACGCCGTAGCGGACCAGACCGTAGGGAGCGGGCAGCCGGTCCAGCACCTCGACGCTCACCGGCTGCTTCGACGCGAGCAGCGCCGCCGCCGCGTAGAGGCCGGACGGGCCGGCACCGATCACTGCGATCCGGTACTGGTCCATGCGTCGCTCCTGCCGTGGTGGTTGACGGAGATCTTGCCCGAGATTCAGGTGAGCGGCGGGAACCTCGGCGGCCGCTTCTCCAGGAACGAGGCGAGCCCCTCGCGCAGGTCCGGGCCGCCGATGAAGCGGTTGACGTCGGCGTGGGACCGCGCGAACGCCTCGTCGAACGAGCCGTCGATGTCCTCGAAGACCTGACGCGCGATCACCGCCATCGCGGACGGGCTGCAGTTGCGGGCGAGGTCGCGGGCGTAGTCCTGCGCCGCGGCGAGCACGTCGTCGCGCGGCACGACCCGGCTGACCACCCCCAGCTCCTTGGCCTCCGCCGCGTCGAACGTGCGTCCCGACAGCATGAGGTCCAGCGCGTTCTCCAGCCCGATCATCCGGGGCAGCGTCCACGAGATGCCGTACTCGGCGACGAGGCCGCGCCGGCTGAAGGAGGTGGCGAACTTCGCGGTGTCGGCGGCGAAGCGCACGTGGCAGAACAGCGCGTGCACGAGCCCCACGCCGGCGCAGGCGCCGTTGATGGCGGCGATGATCGGCTTCGGGAAGTTCCGCGGCACGGACACGTCGGTCTCCGGCAGCTGCGCGCCCTCCCGGGCCAGGTCGCCGAGGTGGGCGGTGTCGGCGCCCGGGCAGAACGTGGTGCCGGCGCCGGTGACCACCACCGCGCGCACCGCAGGATCCGTGTCGGCCTCGGTGAGCCGGGCGTAGTAGGCGTCGCGGAGCTCGGCGCTCCAGCCGTTGCGGCGTTCCGGGCGGTTGAGGGTCAGGGTCAGCACGCCGTCCCCGTCGGTCGCGGCGAGCACGAGATCCGTGGCTACCTGCGTCATGCGTCGGCTCCATCCGTGAACGTCGGTGTCCGCTGTTCCAGCGCCGCCGCGGCGGCCTCCCGCTGGTTCGGGCTGCCCATGATCGCCCGCAGGGACGCGCGTTCCGCGGCGAGTCCCTCCTCGGGGGTGCCGGTGTACGAGAGCTCGATCAGGCGTTTCGCGGTGCGGATCGCGGCGGGGTTGCGCCCGGCGATCGTGGCGGCCATCTCGTGCGCCGCGGCGTACGGGTCGTCGGCGGTCCGCGTGGCCAGCCCGATCCGCACGGCCTCCTCGGCGCCGACGCTGCGGCCGGTCCAGCTCAGCTCGGCGGCCACGTCCGGCCCGACGAGCCGCGGCAGCAGCTGGGTGCCACCCATGTCGGGGGTCAGCCCCCAGCGGATCTCCAGCACCGAGAGCACGGCGTCGGGCGCGACGATGCGGATGTCGGCGCCCAGCGCGAGCTGCAGGCCCCCGCCGAGGGCGTGCCCGCGGACGGCGGCGATCACCGGCACGGCGAGCGTGTGCCACACCCAGACCGCGCGCTGCCCCCGCGAGAGACCCTCCGGGGACGGGGCGTCGGCCCCGGTCGGGCGCCAGTTGCGGCCGTCGGCCATCGCCCGGAACGCCGTACGGTCCAGGCCCGAGCAGAACGAGCGGCCCTCCCCCGACAGCACCACCGCACGCAGTCCCGGCGTGTCGTGCAGCGACTCACCGGTCTCGGCGATGGCCGTGAACATGGCGTCGTCGAGGGCGTTCAGCTTCTCCGGACGGCTGAGCCGGACGTCGGCCACCCCGTCGTTGATCTCGCACCGCACCCGATCCGCCACACGCTCGACACTAGTGCGCTGGACGCCACCCTGCGCCCCCCGAACAGACCAGCACGTCGTGACCGTGGGTGACCCGTTGCGGCAGGTCAGGCCGCCAGCTCGTCCGAATGATGCGCCCGTCCGGTACCGATACTGTGCCGCGCCATGACCCACGAGGGCGAGACGCTGTTCGGCAAGCGGGTTCTGGTCGAGATCTCGCACGCCATCGAGAGGTTCGCCCTCGCCGCCGTGCCGTCCGGCTCGACGACCACCGACCCGATGATCGTCATCGCGATGTTCCAGAAGCTGTCGTACTTCCAGCGGGAGACCGACGTCTACCGCGAGATCGCGGCCTCCGGGGCCGTCACGCTGGTCGGCCTGGTCGAGGACTTCCCGCCCCAGCTGCCCGCCGGCGTCCGCCACACGCTGCTCGACATCGACGACCCCCTGGCCCGGGAGTGGAGCGTCACCGTGCTCAGCCCCCGCGGCGGCGCCACGCTCGTCGCGGTCGACCAGGAGAGGATCACCTCGCACGCCCGCACCATCGAGGAGGGCCGCCGGTTCCGGGGGCACTGGTCGTTCCGCCGCGAGGACGCCTACCGCGAGATCCTGCGGCTGAGGTCGGCACTGCGGCTGCCGCCCGGCACGGTCGAGGAGATCGACCACGTCCTGCGGGCCGTGCTCGACGTGCCCGAGCCCGTCGAGCAGGACTGGTGGGAGGTGCCGCTGCGGTTCCTCACCGAACGGATGGACCTCGCCGACCGACGTCGGGCCGCCGCCCGGGCCGCCCTGGACGCCGCCACCGACGACGCCGCGATGCGCGACCGGCGCACCGGCGTCTACACCGCGAAGTTCCTGGAGCGCTGGACCTCCGGTCTCGGCGCCGGCACGCTCCCGATCGGGCTGGTGCTGCTACGCGTGTTCGGGGTGGCGCAGCTGCGCTCGCAGTACGGGCTGCGCGCCGAGCTGGCCGCGATCGCCGGGGTGACCCAGTGCGTGCAGGACCTGCTCTCCCCCACCGACCGGCTGATCCGGATCGGGCGCGAGGACTTCCTCGTGGTGCTGCCCTCGTGGTCGACCGACGACGTGCTGCGCCTGTGCGACGACGTGTGCGACCGCGTGGCCCGGCTCGACCAGGTCTACCCGTTCGTCGCCCTGCCCGCGGCCGCCGCCGTCACCGTCACCCGGGAACGGCCGCTGCCGCTGGCCCGGCTCGCCCGCGAGGTCGAGAACCAGTTCCAACCGGCATGACACAAGTCAGGTGCCGGCCCTGACGGCCACCACTGCCCGTCCCGTGCCCGTTCCGGCAGGGTTCTCCGCATGGACGAGGTACCTGACGAGGTGTTGCGGGTCGCGGGGGTCTCCCACCGCTACAGGCACGTGGACGCGCTCGTCGGCGTCGAGCTGGACGTCACGCCCGGGGAGTGCCTGGCGCTGCTCGGGCCCAACGGCGCCGGCAAGACGACGCTGATCGGGCTGGCCACCGGGCTGCTGGCCGTGCAGTCCGGCGAGGTCCGGGTGTGCGGGCGGGACCCGCGGAAGGCCGTGACGCGGCGGCACCTCGGGGTGGTGCAGCAGTCGATGGGCTTCCCCCGCACCGAGCGGGTCGCCGAGCTGGTGCGGGGGGCGGCGGTGCGGGCCGGGCGGCCCGCCTCCGCGGCGGGCCCGGTGCTCACCGAGGTGGGCATCACCGACCTGGCCCGGCGGCGCGCGGGGAAGCTCTCGGGCGGCCAGCAGCAGCGGGTGGCCCTGGCGATGGCGCTGGTCGGCGACCCCGACCTGCTGCTGCTCGACGAGCCGACCGTCGGCCTCGACATCACCGCACGGCGTGCCTTCTGGCAGACGATCGCCGCCCGCCGCGACGCCGGCGTCGGGATCGTGCTGACCACCCACATCGTCGAGGAGGCCGCCGCGGTGGCCGACCGCGTCGTGGTGCTGCACGGCGGCCGGGTGGTGGCCGCCGACACCCCGGCCGGGCTCAGCGCGCTGCTGCCCGACCGCACGATCACCGCCCGCACCGGGCTCGACGACGCGGCGCTGCGGGCCCTCCCGGCGGTGCTGTCGGTGCAGCGTGACGACGGCGGGGACGGCAACCGCGTCCGGGTCACCTCCAACGCGCCGGAGACGGTGCTGCGCACCTGGCTCGCCGACGACCCGGCGCTGGCGGACCTGCGCGTCGAGGGCGCCGGGCTGGAGCAGGCGCTGATCGCGCTGACCGGGAACGACGAGAAGATCGGGGTGACGGCATGAGCACGGCCGTGGTGGACGGGAAGGTGCTGGGCGGAGGGGTTCTGGGCGTCGAGGTCGCCGAGGGACTGCGCGCGATCCTGCGGGAGCCGACCGCGCTGTTCTTCACCGTCCTGTTCCCGGTGGGGATGTTCGCGCTGTTCGCCTCGCTGTTCGGCAACCGGCCCGGCCCGGCCGGCATCCCCTACGCCGCGACGATGGTGGCCACCTACGGCACCTACGGCGTGGTCTCGGTGATGCTGACCAACCCCGGCATCCGCACCGCGGAGGACCGGACCACCGGCTGGCTGCGGGTGAAGAAGGTCTCCGGCGCGCCGGTCGGGGCGACGGTCGCCGCGAAGGTGATCAGCGCTCTGCCCTACGCCGTGCTGGTGGTGCTCGCGCTGGCGGCGGTGTCGCTCGCGGTGGTCGGGCCGGTGCTCGGGATCGGCACGGCACTGCGGCTCACCGCGGTGCTGCTGCTCGGCTCACTGCCGTTCGCGCTGCTCAGCCTGGCCATCGGGTTCGTGGCCTCGCCGAACGCGACGGCCGCGATCCTCAGCGCCGTGCTGTTCCCGATGGTGATCGCCTCGGGACTGTGGTTCCCGCCGGAGATGCTGCCGCCGTTCGTCGACGGCATCGCGCCGGTACTTCCGACCTACCAGCTGGCCCAGGTGGCGCTCGGCCAGCTGACCGGCGCGGACGTGACGGGCAATGGGCTGGTCCTGCTGCTCATGACCGCTGTCGCGGGGGCTCTCGCGGGGTGGGCCTACCGTAATCTGCGGGTGTGAGCGGCGTGACCGACGGCGGGGAGCGGCCCACCCGACGGTGGTCCGCTCCGACGCTGTGGAACCTGGCCTGGCTGCTCAACCTGCTCTACCAGCCGCTGCTCGATTCCCGGAACCCGCTGTTGCAGTGGGCGGTGGTCGTCGGGGTGGTCGCGGTGTTCCTCCCGATCTACCTCGGTGCCACCGGCGGCTCCGAGCGGCTGCGGCCGCTCGCACCGGTGCTGTTCGCCGGGCTGGCGGTGGTCGCCCTGCCGTTCAACGCGGGGGCGAGCGTCCTGCTCGTCTACGCCGCGGCCATCGTCGGGGCCGACCGCAGCCGGGTCGTCGCGATCCGGTGGTTCTCCGGGATGTCGGCGCTCCTGCTCCTCGCCGCGGTGGTCGCCGCCGTCCGGCAGCCGTGGGAGCTGCTGGCGCTCGGCCCGTCGCTGGTGCTGGTGTGGGCCATCGGGCTGATCACGGCGGAGGGGTCCGCCCGCGACCGCGCCGACCGCTTCCGCAACGCGCAGGTCGAGCACCTGGCCACGCTGTCGGAGCGTGAGCGGATCTCCCGGGACCTGCACGACCTGCTCGGCCAGACCCTCACCGGCATCGTCGTGCGCGCCCAGCTCGCGCAGCGGCTGGCCCGCGCGGACGTCGACGCCGGCGTCGCGGAGATGGCGGAGGTCGAGCGCGCCGCCCGCGCCGCGCTGGGCGAGGTGCGCGCCACCGTCTCCGGATGGCGGCACGTCGACCTCGACCACGAGATCGGCGTGGCCCGCGACGCCCTGACCGCGGCCGGGGTGGACCTGACGGTGGTCCGCGACCCCGGCCTGACGCTCACCCCGTCCACCGAGACGGCGCTCGGGCTCGCACTGCGCGAGTCGGTCACCAACGTGGTGCGCCACGCCCGCGCCACCCGCTGCGCCGTCGCGCTCCGCCGCGTCGGGGAGCGGGTGGTCCTGGAGGTCAGCGACGACGGGGTGGGCGGCGAGCTGCGCGACGGCAACGGCCTCACGGGCATGCGGGAACGGATCGCAGCGCTGGGCGGGGACGTCGACCGGCGGATCGGCGGCGGCACGTCGCTGACGGTGGCGATACCGGTATGACCACGCCGACCACCGCCACGGCTCCCATCCCGGCCGCGCCACCGGCCGAGGAGAGCTCGGTATGACCATAAGGCTCGTGCTGGCCGAGGACCAGGCGATGGTGCTCGGGGCGTTCGCGCAGCTGCTGGCCCTGGAACCCGATCTGGAGGTGGCCGCCACCGCCGTCGACGGTCCGGCGGCACTGGCCGCCGTGCGGGAGCACGATCCGGACGTGCTGGTCACCGACGTGGAGATGCCCGGCATGACCGGCCTGGACGTGGCCGCCGCGCTGCAGGGCGGACGCACCCGGGTGGTGATCGTGACGACGTTCGCGCGCTCGGGCTACCTGCGCAGGGCCCTGGAGTCCGGGGTGTCGGGCTACGTGCTCAAGGACGCCCCCGTCGACCAGCTCGTGGACACCGTCCGCCGGGTGCACGCCGGCCAGCGCGTGGTGGACCCGGCGTTGGCCGTCGCGGCGTGGGACGGGGCCGATCCCCTGACCGACCGCGAACGCGACGTCCTGCGCCTCGCCGCCGACGGCCTGCCCAACGGCGAGATCGCCACCCGCCTGTTCCTGGCCGAGGGCACCGTCCGCAACTACCTGTCCACGGCCATCACCAAGCTCGGCGTCCGCAACCGCATCGAGGCCGCCCACGTAGCCCGCGACCGCGGCTGGCTGTAGCACGGGGCGGCTCCGCCGCCCCGTGCGCGGATATCAGGGTCCTGACCCTGATATCCGCGCACGACCCCTCAGCCGGTGGCGCGGGTCTCGTGGGCCACCTCGGGGCGGGCCAGACCCAGGTGGTCGCGGAGGGTGGGGCCGGTGTACTCCGTGCGGTAGCTGCCCAGGTCCTGCAGCTCCGGGATCACCTTCTCCACGAACTCGTCCAGCCCGCCGGGCACCAGGTGCGGCACCAGGATGAAGCCGTCGCTGGCGTCGCCCTGCACGTAGGCGTCCATCTGCCGCGCCACCTGTTTCGGCGTGCCGACGAACGACTGCCGCGCGGTGGTCTCGACGATCAGCTCGCGGATCGACAGGCCGCCCTTGGCCTCGGCCAGCTCCCGCCAGGAGTTCGCGACGGCCATCGGGTCCTTCTCGTGCCGGACGCGTCCGCGGGTGATCTCCGCACCCGGGTCGGGGTCGATGTCGGGCAGCGGGCCGTCGGGGTCGTAGGCGGAGAGGTCACGACCCCAGACCTGCTCGAGGAACGCGATGGCCGTCTGCGGGCTGACCTGTGCCGTGCGGATGCGGTGCCCGTTCTCCTGGGCCTCCGCCTCGGTGTCGCCCAGCGCGAACGTGGTGGCCGGCAGGATCGAGAGGTCCTCGCGGCGACGGCCGTACTTCGGCATGCGGCCCTTGAGGTCGGCGTAGAACGCCTGCCCGGACTCCAGCGTGCCGTGCCGGGAGAAGATCGCGTCGGCGGTCTTGGCGCCGAACTCGCGGCCGGCGTCGGAGTCGCCGGACTGGATGAGCACCGGGTGCCCCTGGGGTGTCGACGGGAGCGTGAGACGTCCGGAGAACGAGAACTGCTCGCCGCGGTGCTCCACCGGCTGGCGGTCGCTGAGCCACAGCTCGCGGGCCGCATCGAGGATCTCCTGCGCGCGGTCGTAGCGCTGCTCGGGCTTCAGGAACCCGCCGCGCCGGAAGTTCTCGCCGGTGAACGCGTCGGAGCTGGTGACGAGGTTCCAGGCCGCGCGGCCGCCGGAGAGGTGGTCGAGCGAGGCGAACTGTCGCGCCAGCTCGTAGGGCTCGTTGAACGTGGTGTTGATCGTGCCGCCGAGGCCGAGGTGGGTGGTGACCGCGGCGATCGCGTTCAGGACCGTGAGCGTGTCCGGGCGTCCGACGACGTCGAGGTCGTGGATCTTCCCGCGGTGCTCGCGCAGCCGCAGGCCCTCGGCGAGGAACAGGAAGTCGAACAGCCCGCGCTCGGCGGTCTGCGCGAAGTGCACGAACGAGCCGAAGTCGGTCTGGCTGCCGGCCTGCGGGTCGCTCCAGACGGTGGTGTTGTTGACGCCCGGGAAGTGGGCGGCGAGGTGGATCTGCTTCGTGGCCATGTGGTTCAGACCCCGCTGATCGTCGTGGCTGTGAAGAAGTTGGCCGGGCGGGCGAGGCCGAAGCGCTCGCGCAGCGTGAACCCCGGCGGCATCGTCGTGCGCAGCTCGCGGTCCACGAGGGCCGGAGCGACCTCGTCGGCGATGGGGTGGAGCCCGCCGGGCAGCACGAGCGGCACCAGCGTGACGCCGTCGGCCGCCCCACCCCGCACGGCCTCCTCGATCACGTCCACGAGCGCGGTGGCGGAACCGGCCACCCGCAGCGACGACGGCTCCAGCGGGCCCAGCGCGTCGAGCTCCCGGGCGGCGTCGGCGCCCAGGTGCGTCTCGATGTCGAGCAGGACCGCGACGCTCTCCGGATCCCGACCGGCGGCGGCGACGGCGGCGCGCACCCGGTCGCGAGCCGCGTGCGCGGCGGCCAGGTCCGGCGCAGCCACGCGCACGACGTCGGCCCACGCCGCGATGACCGGCAGCGAGTCGGGCTCCTCCCGGACCACGACGAGCGGGTGCGCCTGGGGGCTGCGCGGCGTGATCGACGGACCCTTGACGGAGAAGAACTCGCCGGTGAAGTCGATGTAGTGCAGCTTGTCGCGGTCGATGTAGCGGCCGGTGGCGGCGTCGCGGATGACGGCGTCGTCCTCCCACGAGTCCCACAGCCGCACCACCACCTCGGCGGCCTCGGCGGCCTCCCGCCACAGGTCGGCGGCGGGCGCGGCGGCCTTGCGCCCGAACAGCTCCGCCTCCGCGGCGGTGCGCGACACCGCGACCTCCCAGCCCGCCCGCCCCGACGAGACCAGGTCGAGCGTGGCGATCGCCTTGGAGATGTGGAACGGCTCGGTGTGGGTGACCGTGACGGTGGGGACCAGCCCGATCTCCGGCACGACCGGCGCCACCCGGGCGGCGATCGCGACGGCGTCGAGCGTGGGGCCCTCCTGCCCGGCGAACGAGTCGCCCAGGGCCAGGAAGTCCACCCCCGCCCGCGCGGCCGTCGCGGCCAGCTCGACATGGTAGCCGGGGGTCAACACCGGCCCGGCCCGTCGCCATGCACCGGGATGCCGACCGGCCCCGGACACCTCCACCGCCAGGTACGCCATGTCCTGTCCGAACCGACCCGCGCCGCGCCCCATTCCCACCCGACCCGGATCATTGGCCCCGTGCTCGACTGGTCGCTGCTGCACGGGGCGTTCCCCGTGGTCGCCGGCGTGGCCGGGGCGCTCGCCCTGGTCGCGCTGCTGTGGCCGCGCGGGCGGGCCCGGCGCTGGTGGCTGCGGTCGGTGCCGCTGGCGCTGGCGGCCGCGGTGCTGGCGGCCGCGCTGGTGGCCGCGGTCTTCCGGACGGTGCTCGCCGAGCCGCTCCCGCGCACCGTCACGGCCTGGTCCGCGGGCGCGCTGGCCGGGATCACGCTCGCCGTGGCCGCCGGCCGGGCCGGGGCCCGGTGGCTGCCGGTGAGCGCGGCGGCGCTCGTGGTGGCACTGTCCGCGGCGTCGGGGGTCAACCGCTACTACGGCGAGGTGCCGACCGTCCGCACGGCACTCGGCCTGGGCTACGCCGACGAGCTCGAGACGGTGCCCGCGCGGACGGCACAGCTCGTCACCCCGCCCGACTGGACCCCGCCGCCCGGCATGCCCGCCACCGGACGCGTCGTCGACGTGGACATCCCCGGCCTCGTCTCCGGTTTCGACGCCCGGCCCGGCTGGGTCTACCTGCCCCCGGCCTACCTCGGATCCGTCCGCGCCGAGCTGCCCGTGCTGGTGCTGCTGGCCGGCCAGCCCGGTGGCCCCAGCGACTGGCTCGACGGCGGGCAGCTCGCCACCCGCATGGACCGCTACGCCGCCGCGCACCGGGGCCTCGCCCCCGTCGTCGTCATGCCCGACGACCTGGGTTCGGAGCTCGCCGACCCGCAGTGCCTGGACCCGGCGCCGGCCGCCGCGGCCACCTACCTGTCCGTCGACGTGCCGAACTGGATCAGCCACCACCTGCAGGTCGGGGCGGGCCGTGCGGTGGGCGGGCTGTCCTACGGCGGCACGTGCGCGGTGCAGCTCGCGCTGACCGCACCGTCGGTCTACCCGACGTTCGTCGACATCTCCGGCGAGACCGCCCCCGCACTGGGCCTGCTCGCCACCCGCCACTACCCCGCGACGGCGGGGGCGATCGTCGTGGGCGCGCAGGACCGCGAGTTCCGGCCCGACGCCGAGACGGTACTGGCCGCGCTGCGCTCCGCGAACGTGCCGGTGACCTTCACGGAGATGCCCGGCTCGCACACCTGGGGTGTGTGGGGGCCGGGGCTGGAGGCCACCCTGCCGTGGCTCGGAACGCGGCTGGGGCTCACCCGCTGACCGAGTAGCCCCGCCCGGCGTAGGGGAACCCGTCGAGCTCGGTGGTCTCCGGACGCTGCTGGTAGTAGGAGCGGATCTCGCTGATCAGTCCGTCGGTCGAGAACGTGAACCACTCCGCGCCGCGGGTGGCCACCCGCGCCCCGTCGGCGGTCCAGTACATCGTCCACTCGATGACGGCCTCGCCGTCACCGGCCAGGCAGTGGTCCACCACCCAGCGGGCGTCGATCATCGCCTGGACCTTGCGCCAGTACCGGGCCAGGTGCTCGCCCCCGCGCACGGCCGCGGAGCCGGGGTTGGGGGCGAGGAACCAGTGGACGACGTCGGCGTCGAGGGTGCTGACCATGAGCTCGACGTCGCCCGTGGAGCAGCCGTCGTAGTAGCGGGTGATGGTGTCGAGGGCCGTCATGACCCGATTCTGCCCAGGTCGGCCTCGATCGCCGCGGCGCAGACCCGCAGATCGGGGAGCACGTCGTGCACCAGGTCGACCGAACCCGCCCGGCTGCTGACGTTGGCGGCCGCGACGACCGCACCGGCCGCGTCGCGGATCGGGACGGCGATCGAGCGCAGCCCCAGCTCCAGCTCCTCGTCGACGACGCAGAAACCGTTGTCGCGCACCGCGTCCAGCTCCCGGTCGAGCACCGCCGGGTCGGTGACGGTGCGGTCGGTGAGCGCGCGCAGCTCCACCGTGGGCCGGGGCGACTGCGCCGCCAGCAGCACCCGGCCCATCGACGTGGCGTGGGCCGGGAACCGGGTGCCGATCGTGATGGCGAGCGTCATGATCCGCGAGGTCGGCACGCGGGCGACGTAGACGACGTCGGCGCCGTCGAGCACCGACACGGACGCCGACTCGTGCACCCGCTCCACCAGCGCCTCCAGGTGCGGGGCGGCGATCTCGGGCAGCGACAGGCTCGACAGGTAGGCGAACCCCAGCTCCAGCACGCGCGGGGTGAGCGTGAACAACCTGCCGTCGGTGCGGACGTAGCCCAGCTCGACCAGCGTGAGCAGGAACCGGCGCGCCGCGGCGCGGGTGAGCCCGGTGCGGCGGGCCACATCGCTCAGGCTGAGAGCGGGCGCGTCGGCGTCGAAGGCGCGGATGACGGCCAGCCCCCGTGCGAGCGACTGGACGTACACCCCCTGTGCGCGGGTATCGGTGCCCTGGCCCTGATTTCCGCTCACGAGCGTTCGGCCAGCAGCCGGTCCACCAGCTCCCCCGCGTGGCCGGCACCGGTGTCCGCGCTGGTCAGCGCGAGGTTGGCCGCCATCCGGTCCGGGTGCACGCCGAGCCCTTCCAGCGACGTCCGCAGCCGGGACGCCGCCCCGCCCGTCGCGCGCAGGAGGTCGTCGAGGGTCTGCCACTCGGTGTGCCAGGCCCCGGCCGCGCGCTGGTGCTCGTGGTCGGCGGCGGCCAGCAGCACCGCGGCCAGGCCGGGTGCCCGGCGGGCGGCGGCCCGGGCCGTGACCGCGGCGATGGGGTTGCGCTTGTGCGGCATCGACGACGAGTCGCCCGGCGCCGCCTCCGACACCTCGCCGGTCTCGGTACCGGCCAGCAGCACGACGTCGGTGGCCGGTTTCGCACACGCCCCCGCCGCGACGGCCAGCACGCCGGCGAGCTCCCCGACCCGCGTGCGCTCGGTGTGCCACGGCGCGGCGTCGGCGAGGCGCAGGTCGCGGGCCAGCGACGCGGCGACGGCCGGGCCGTGCGGGTGCAGCGCGGCGAGGGTGCCGGCGGCCCCGCCGAGCTGGACGGGCAGCGTGGCCAGCACCCGGGCCAGCGCGGTGCGGGCGCGGTCCAGCCCCGTGCACCAGCCGGCGGCCACCAGCCCGAACGTCGTCGGCAGCGCCTGCTGGCCCAGCGTCCGCGCGATCATCGGGGTGTCGCGGTGGGCCGCGGCGAGGCGGGCGGCGGCGTCGGCGGCGCCGCGGAGGTCGTCGAGCAGGATCTCCCCCGCCCACCCGACGAGCAGCGCGGCGGCGGTGTCCATGACGTCCTGGCTGGTGGCGCCCGGGTGCACCGACGGCCCGACCTCGGGCCCGACGGCCGCGCGCAGCAGCCGCACCAGCGGGATCACCGGGTTGCCACCCTCGACCGCGGCGCGCCCCAGTTCCGCCACGTCGACGTCCAGCGTCGAGGCCGCCGAGGCGATGGCGCTCGCGTGCCCGGCCGGGATCACCCCGTGCTCGGCGGCGGCCTGCGCCAGAGTCACCTCGACGGCCACGAGCGCCGCCACCCAGGACGCGTCGTCGAGCCGGGCCGCGACGCGATCGGCACCGAACAGGGGGTCGAAGAGCGCACTCATGGTGGCGAACCCTACACGGTTGTTCGCTGTGCGAACGCTTGTGCGTCCACCGAACGGAATCGTAGGGTGGGTCCCGTGATGGACAAGGTGGTCGCATCGGCGGCCGAAGCGGTGGCCGACATCGCGGACGGATCGTCGCTCGCGGTCGGCGGGTTCGGGATGTCCGGGGTGCCCGCGGTGCTGATCGCGGCGCTCATCGAGCAGGGGGCCACCGACCTCGAGACGGTGAGCAACAACCTCGGCATCGACGGTTACGGGCTGGGCAACCTGCTCGCCGCGGGCCGGATCCGGCGCACCATCGGCTCGTACGTCGGCAACAACAAGGAGTTCGCGCGCCAGTACCTGGCCGGCGAGCTGGAGCTGGAGCTCACCCCGCAGGGCACGCTGGCCGAGCGGCTGCGCGCGGGCGGCGCGGGCGTGCCGGCGTTCTTCACCCCCGCCGGCGTCGGCACGATGGTGGCCGACGGCGGCCTGCCGTGGCGCTATCACCCCGACGGCACGGTGGCCGTCGCGTCGCCGCCGAAGGAGACGCGCGAGTTCGACGGCGTCACCTACGTGCTGGAACGCTCGATCGTCACCGATTTCGCGCTCGTGCACGCCTGGAAGGGCGACCGGCACGGCAACCTCGTCTACCGCCGCAGCTCGCCAACTTCAGCCCCAACTGCGCCGCGGCCGGGCGGATCACCATCGCCGAGGTGGAGCACCTCGTGGAGCCCGGCGAGATCGACCCCGACGCCGTGCACACCCCCGGAATCCACGTCCAGCGGGTGGTACACGTGCCGGACGCCGAGAAGCCCGTGGAAATCAGAACAGTGAGCAGGACGGTGCGATCGTGAGCCTGACCCGTGACGAGCTGGCCGCCCGCGTGGCCGCCGAGCTCCCCGACGGCTCCTACGTCAACCTCGGCATCGGCATGCCCACGCTGGTGCCCGGCCACATCCCGGCCGACCGCACGGTGGTGCTGCACTCCGAGAACGGCATCCTCGGCGTCGGGCCGTACCCCACCGAGGACGAGGTGGATCCCGACCTCATCAACGCGGGCAAGGAGACGGTGACGACCCTGCCCGGCGCGAGCTACTTCGACTCCGCCGCGAGCTTCGGCATGATCCGCGGCGGCCACGTCGACGTCGCGGTGCTGGGCGCGATGCAGGTCGACGTCCACGGCGACCTGGCCAACTGGGCCGTCCCGGGGAAGATGATCAAGGGGATGGGCGGCGCGATGGACCTCGTCCACGGCGCCGCGCGGGTGATCGTGATGATGGAGCACACCGCCCGCGACGGCTCCCCCAAGATCGTGGAGAGGTGCACGCTGCCCCTGACGGGCGCCGCCTGCGTCGACCGGATCATCACCGATCTCGCCGTGATCGACGTGACCGACGACGGCCTGGTGCTGGTGGAGACGGCGCCGGGCGTGACGGCGGACGAGGTGCAGGCGGCGACCGGAGCCCCCCTCGTGCGCGGATAACGGTGTTCCCGCACCGATATCCGCGCACGGGCGGCGTCAGCCGCTCGCCGCACCCAGCTCCACCGGCAGGGTCTTGAGGCCGCGGACGAGCGTGCTGCGGCGGTAGATCAGGTCCTCGGCGTCCACGGCCAGGGCCAGATCGGGGCGCCGGGAGAACAGCAGGCCGATGGCCTCCTGCCCCTCGATGCGGGCCAGCTGGGCGCCGAGGCAGTGGTGCAGCCCGTGCCCGAACGCGACGTGGCCGGCGGCCTCGCGGTCGATCTTCAACTCCTCCGGCTCCTCGAACCGCTCGGGGTCACGGTTGGCCGCGGCCAGCGAGAGCAGCACGATCGAGCGCGCCGGGATCGTGACGCCCGAGTACTCGACGTCCTCGGCGGCGAACCGGGCCGGCGTGGTGTGGACGGGTGAGTCCCAGCGCAGGAACTCCTCCACCGCCGACGCCATCAGCTCGGGCTTCTCCTTGACCAGCGCGAGCTGCTCGGGGTGGGTGAGCAGCGCGAGCACGCCGTTGCCGATGAGGTTGACGGTGGTCTCGTGGCCGGCGATCAGCAGGATCATCGCCATCGCGACGAGCTCCTCCTGCGAGAACCGGTCGCCGTCGTCGACCTCCTGGATCAGCGCGCTGATCAGGGCGTCGTCGGGGGTCTCCCGTTTGGTCTCGATCAGGGCCGTCAGGTAGGCGTGCAGCTTGGCGCCCGCCTCCATCGCCTGGTCGCGGGTGGACTCGTCGACCATGACGTTGGACCAGGCCGCGAAGTCGTCGCGGTCCTCGGCGGGCACACCGAGCAGCTCGCAGATCACGTAGACCGGCAGCAGGAACGCGTAGGAGGCCATGATGTCGACGGTGCCGGTGGCGGGCAGGTCGTCGAGCAGCTGCGCGGCGATCTCCTCGACACGGGGGCGCAGCGCCTCCATCCGGCGCAGCGTGAACGAGCGTGAGACGAGCTTGCGCAGCCGGGTGTGGCCGGGCGGGTCCATCAGCAGCATCATCGGGAGGAACTGCCCGGGGGCCGCGGCCCGCTCCTCGGGCGGCAGCGTGTAGCGCCAGTCCTTGCTGAGCCGCTGGTCGGCGAGTGCGGCGCGGACGTCGGCGTGTCGGAACATGATCCACGCCGGGCCGTCGGGCATGTCGACCTTGCGGACCGGTTCGTCGGTGCGCACGGCGTCGTAGGCCGGGTAGGGATCGTTCCAGAATCGGCCGTCGAACAGATCGAGGGTGGCGGTCACCGTTCTCCTTCAGCGCACGAAATCAGATGTAAGCGAAAGCTTACAGTCGGGTCGGAAGTAGCGTCGCCGGATCGAGCGGGATGTCGGGCGGCACCGGTGCCCCCGTCAGGACGGCCGCGGCGAACGCCGACAGGGCGGGCGCGGTCTCGATGCCGGATCCTCCCTGACCGGCGACGAACGCGAAACCCGGGTGGTCGGGCCACTCCCCCACCACCGGACGGCGGTCCGGCACGAAGGAGCGCAGCCCGGCCCAGCTGGTGCGCACCGAGCGCAGGCCCAGCCGCGTGACGGCCTCGACGCGTTCCAGGGCGAGGGCGACGTCGAGCTCGTCGGGCCGCGCGTCGCCGGGTTCGGCGGGTGTCTCGTCCCCGGGGGAGATCAGGAGATCGTCGCCTTCCCCCTTGAAGTAGAACGTGTCGTCGGCCTCGCAGACCATGGGCGACCGGACGGGCCCGCGCAGCCGCGACGGGTCCGGGACGCGCGCCATCGCGATCGTGCGGCGGTAGGGCTGCAGTCCGATCCGCGGCACGCCGGCCATGTCGGCGACGACGTCCGCCCACGCCCCCGCCGCGTCCACGACGAGGGCGGTGTCCACCCTCTCGCCGCCCGCCTCGACGCGCCATCCGTTGCCGCGCTTGGCGATCGCGGTGGTCCGGACCCCGGTGCGGACCGTGCCACCCCGGGCCCGCAGGCCCCGGACGTAGGCCTGGTGCAGCGCGTCGGTGTCGACGTCGGCCGCGCTGCCGGTGCTGGCGGCCGCACGGACGACGCCGGGGGCGAGTGCGCGGCAGCGCCGTTCCGCCTCCGCGCCGCTGATCGGCACGGGCGCACCCGGTTCTCCCGCCCGTTCGGTGAGCACCGCGGCCAGCGACCGTTCCCCCCGGTCGTCGACGGCGACCCACAGCACCTCCCGCGGCAGCAGCAGGGGCGGGGTGCCCAGCTCGGCGGACAGCGCCGCGAAACGCGGACCGCTCGCCGTGGTCAGGACCCGCATCACGTCGGTGCCGTGGCCGGGGATGTACGTCGCCGCGGAGCGGGCCGTGGCGTGCTTCGCCAGCTCGGGCTCGGCCTCCAGCAGCAGCACCGAGCGCGTGGCGGCCAGCTCGCGGGCCACCGAGGCGCCCGCGATGCCACCACCGATCACGACGACGTCCGGGGAGCTCACGGACCGACGGTAATTCGGTGGCGGGCCGGGGGCGAGGCGACCTACGGTTCGTCACATGTTCTTCCTGTGACAGGCCCGGGCATCTCGCCCGCTGCGCCCCCGGTACCCGTATCCGTCGGACCCGTCACCACCAGGAGACACCCGTGCCTGCACCGAACCCGCCCCAGCCTGCCCCCATGAACCGCGCCGAGCGGCGGGGGAAGAAGAAGCCCGACCCCGCAACCGTCAGCTACCGCGGTTCCGGAGGTCCCGCGAGGCCCGCCCGCTCGTCGGCGCAGGGCCGCCGGGTCAACCCGGTACGCCGCACGGGTTGAGCCGATGAACGCCGGTGCCGCCGGCCCCCGCGTCCACGGGGGCCGGCGGCCCTGCGCATCTCGACCGGGGCAGGATGGACGGGTGACGACCCCGTGCCAGGTGTGGTGGGCCGCGCCCGTCGCCCCCGTGGACGCCCCGCACCTGCTCCCCCTCCTCGACGACCACGAGCAGGACCGTCTCCAGCGCTTCCGCCGCCCCGCCGACACCGCCCGCTACCTCGCCGCGCACGCCCTGACGCGCCTGGTGCTCGCCGAGCTGCTCGGGGCGTCGGCGTCCGGACTGGTGTTCGACCGGACGTGCAGGTGCGGGCAGCCGCACGGCAAGCCGACGCTCCCCGGCGGGCCCCACTTCTCCCTCACCCACGCGGGCGAGATCGTCGGGCTCGCCGTGCACGCCGGCGGCCCGGTCGGGCTCGACGTGGAGCAGGTCCGCGCGATGAAGGACCTGCCGTCGATGGCGCGGCACGTGTGCTCCCCCGCCGAGCTCCACGCCGCCGGACCGCCCGCACCGGCGGAGTTCTTCCGGGCGTGGACGCGCAAGGAGGCGCTGCTCAAGGCCACCGGCGAGGGGCTGTCCAGCCCGATGAACGCGATCACCCTCGGCCCGGAGGGAGTCCGCGACTGGACGGGCGGGAGTGCCCCGGCCGACCCGGTGTGGCTGCACGACCTCCGCCCGGCCTCCGACTACCCCGCCGCGGTCGCCGGGCTCGGCCCCGTCGTTCCCGACGTCGTCGAGAACGACGGCGACGCCGTACTCCGCTGAACCTGTCGGTGGTGTCGGCGACAATGCCCGGGTGAGCGCCGCGGCAGCGTCAACGGGGGGGAGGTGGGTCCTGCACCTCGACATGGACGCGTTCTTCGCCTCCGCCGAGCAGCTCACCCGCCCCACCCTGCGCGACCGGCCCGTGCTGGTCGGCGGGCTCGGGCCGCGCAGCGTCGTGGCCGGGGCGAGCTACCAGGCGCGCGTGTTCGGGGCGCGGTCGGCGATGCCGATGGGGCAGGCCCGGCGGCTGTGCCGCGGCGCCACCGTCGTGCCGCCGCGGTTCGTGCTCTACCAGGCGCTGTCCGAGCGGGTGATGGCCGTGCTCGCCGACGCGGCGCCGGTGCTGGAGCCGGTGTCGGTCGACGAGGCGTTCCTGGAGCCGCCGGCGCTGGCCGGGGCCACCGCGGCCGAGGTCGAGGCGTTCGGCGTCGCCTTGCGCGCGGCCGTGCGGGAGGCCACCGGGCTGCCCGCGTCGGTCGGGGCGGGGTCGGGCAAGCAGACCGCGAAGATCGCCTCCGAGCTGGCCAAGCCCGACGGGTTGCGCGTCATCGGCCCGGACTCCGAACGCACGGTGCTCGACCCCCTGCCGGTGCGGTCGCTGTGGGGCGTCGGGCCCGTCGCGGAGGCGACGCTGCACCGCGCCGGCGTGCTCACCATCGGCGCGCTGGCGGCGCTGGAGCTGCGCGAGGCCACGAGCCTGCTCGGCAACGCCATGGGCGGCGAGCTGCACCGGCTGGCCCGCGGCGTCGACGACCGCCCCGTCGCGCCGCGCGGAGCGGCCAAACAGGTCAGCTCCGAGACCACCTTCGACACCGACCTCACCGCCATGTCGGCCGTGCACCACGAGGTCGCGAAGCTGGCGGAGTCGGCGCACCGCAGGCTGGTGGCGTCCGGGCGGGCGGCGCGCACGGTCACCGTCAAGGTGCGCAGCGCCGACTTCGCCACGTTCACGCGCTCCGAGACCGCGGCCTACGCCAGCACCGATCTCGGCACGCTCACCGCGGTGGCGCAGCGGCTCGCGGTGGCCGCGGTGCCCGAGGGCGGGGTGCGGCTGCTCGGGGTGTCGCTGGCCGGGCTGGGCGACGAGCCGCCACCGGCACTGTTCGACACCTCGCTGCCGGCCCCCGTCACCGTGCACGAGGAACCGGAGGCGTCGCCCGAGGTGCCCGACGTCGCGCGCCCGTGGCGCACCGGCGACGACGTGGCCCACGCCGGACACGGCCACGGCTGGGTCCAGGGCGCCGGGCACGGGCGCGTCACCGTCCGGTTCGAGACCCGGAGCACCGGCCCCGGCCGGGCTCGCACCTTCGCCGCCGACGACCCCGCGCTCACCCGCGCCGACGCGCTGGCCAGCCTGGAGTGACCCGCCCGAGGCACGCCGCCGGGGCGGCGGATGCCCGTATAGGGTCATGATCGTGGCGCGCACGGGTCTGAGGGTCGCCACCTGGAACCTGTTGCACGGCCTGGACGTCCGCACCGGCCGCATCAACCTCGCCGGGGTCGCGGCCGACATCGACGCGATGGACGTCGACCTGGTGGCGTTGCAGGAGGTCGACCGGGGACTGCCGCGCACCGGACGCGTCGACCAGGTCGCGGAGCTGGCCACGGCGCTCGGCTGGCACGGCGTGTTCGCCCCGGCCCTGCTCGGCGACCCCCAGCGCGGCTGGACCCCCGGCCCCGGCGCGGGCCCCGACCCGGGCGGCCCGGCCTACGGCGTCGGCCTGATCAGCCGCACCCCGCTGCTGGACGTCGCGCGCTGCGCGCTGCCCGGTGGCGGGCACGGCCGGCGCGGGCCCGAACACGTCGGGCGCGTCCTGCCGGGGTGGGACCGCGAGCCCCGCGCGGTGCTGCGGGCCCGGGTCGGCGAGCTCACCGTGGCCACCACGCACCTGTCGTTCCAGTTCTGGCTCTCGGTCCGCCAGCTACGGGTGGCGCTGGGGTTCGCCGGCCGGGGCCCCGCGCTGCTGCTGGGCGATCTCAACCTGCCCACGCCGGCGCTGCGCGTGGCCCTGGCCCGCTCGGGCTGGAGCCCGTCGCGGGCCGCGTCGACCTACCCGTCGTGGCGGCCGAACATGCAGCTCGACCACGTGGTGCGAAGGAGCGTCGAGGCCTGTGACGTGCGGGTGGGTCCCCGCGGCCCGAGCGACCACCTCCCCGTCAGCGCCGTGGTGGCCTGGGCCTGACCGCGGCCGCGCCGTCCCGGTCCGCCGCTACCCCGCCACATGACCGACGTGTGGCGGTCCGGGAGCCCGCGCACCTCGTGTCGCCCTGTGGGGGGTCGGCGGGTGGTGGGCGGCGGCTAGTTCTTGTCGACGACGCCCGCCGCGTCGAACGTCGCGACGTCGTGCAGCGCACGCGCAGCCGACTGGAGCACCGGGAGCGCCAGCAGCGCGCCGGTGCCCTCGCCGAGCCGCATGCCCAGGTCCAGCAGCGGTTCCAGGCCCAGGTGGGCCAGCGCGAGCCGGTGCCCGGGCTCGGCCGAGCGGTGCCCGGCCACGCACGCACCGACGGCCGCGGGGGCGAACGCGGCGGCCACCAGCGCGGCGGCGCCGGCGTTGACGCCGTCGAGCAGCACCGGGACCCCGGTGGCCGCGGCACCCAGCACGAACCCGGCCAGCGCCGCGTGCTCCAGCCCGCCGAACGCGGCGAGGACGCCGAGCGGGTCGGTCGGGTCCGGGGCGTGGCGTTCCAGCGCGCGGCGCACCACGTCGGTCTTGTGGAGCAGCATCGCGTCGTCCACGCCGGTGCCGCGGCCGGTGGCCTGGGCGGGGTCCGCGCCGGTGAAGGTGCAGATCAGCGCGGCGGCGGCGGTGGTGTTGGCGATGCCCATGTCGCCGGTGACCAGGCAGCGGTTGCCGGCGGCGACGAGGTCGCGGGCGGTCTCGATGCCGACCTCGACGGCCTGCTGCGCCTGCTCGCGGGTGAGCGCGGGCCGGGCCGTCATGTCGGCGGTGCCGTCGGCCACCCGGCGGGGCAGCAGCCCGGGCGCAGCGTCGAGCGGCGCGGCCACGCCCACGTCGACGACGCAGATCTCGGCCCCGAGCTGGCGCGCGAACGCGTTGACCACCGCACCGCCGTCGAGGAAGTTGGCCACCATCTGGGCGGTGACCTCCTGCGGCCAGTGCGTCACCCCCTGCGCGTGCACACCGTGGTCGGCGGCGAACACGGCCACGGCCGCGGGCTCGGGGACCGGCGGCGGGCAGGCCCGCGCGATCCCGGCGAGCGTCACGGTCACGTCCTCGACGCGGCCCAGCGCGCCGTGGGGCATGGTCATGCGGTCGAGGCGGTCGCGGGCGGCCGCGCGCGCGTCGTCGTCGGGGGGTGTGATCGCGGCGAGGGTCCCGGCCAGCAGGTCCGTCGGCTCCTCGCCCGGCAGCGCGCGGTGGCCGAACGTGTCGTGGTGCACGGCCCAGGCCAGCGGGCGGCGGCGGGCCCAGCCGGCGCTGGCCAGCTCGGGCTCGTCGGCGAACCGCTCGACGTGCCCGACGCACAGGTACGCCACCAGCTCCAGGTGCCCCGGCAGCCCCAGCTCGCGGGCCATCGCGCGCTCGTCGCCGAAGCTGACCCAGCCCACGCCGAGTCCCTCGGCGCGCGCGGCGAGCCACAGGTTCTGCACGGCCCCGACGGTGGAGTAGGGCGCCATCGACGGCTGCGTGTGGCGGCCGAGCGTGTGACGGCCGCCGCGGGTGGGGTCGCAGGTGACGGCGATGTTGAGCGGGGTGTCGAGGATGGCCTCCACCTTCAGCTCCCGGAACGCCGCGGCCCGCGCGTGCGGCAGCGAGGCGGCGTAGGCGGCCCGGGCGGCGGCGACGTGGGCGTGCACCCGCTCGCGGATGGCGCGGTCGCGCAGGACGAGGAAGTCCCACGGCTGGGAGAAGCCGACCGACGGGGCGGCGTGGGCCGCCTCGAGCACGCGCCGCAGCACGGCGTCGTCGACGGGGCGCTCGGGCAGGAACCCCGACCGCACGTCCCGCCGCGACTTCACGACGTCGTAGAACTCCACGTCAGGCTTCCTTCCGAGGTCGTGCGCGGAAATCAGTGCTCTGACCCCGATATCCGCGCACGGGCGCTTCAGCGCAGTCAGCGCAGTCAGCGCAGTCAGCGCAGTCCATGGCCGCGGCCCTCGCGTCGTGGGGGGACGATCAGCGTCGAGAGGTACGGGCCTCTGCCCATCGGGTCCAGGTCCGCGGCACGGCGGATGTCCTCGTCCGGCAGGCCCAGCGCCGCGCCGTAGACCGCGCCGGCCATGCGGCCGGTGTCGCGCAGGGCGGCGAGGGTCTCCGGGAGCATGCGCCCGAACTTGTAGGCCACCACCGCGTCACCGCGGCCCAGGGCCTCGCGGAACCGCTCCGGGCCGGCCGTCATGGGGAACAGCGAGAGCGTCTCGCGGCCCTCCACCAGCGACGTCCCGCTGCGGGCGGCGAGATCCTGCATCGCGGTGATGCCCGGGATCAGCTCCACCGTCAGCTCCCCCACCTGCTCGCGGACCGTCGCCGCGAGGTAGGTGAAAGTGGAGTAGACGCACGGGTCGCCGATGGTCGCGAACGCGGCCGTGCCGCCGGGGTGCTCGGCGAACCAGGCCGCCACCTGGGCCGCGGCGTCGTCCCAGGCCCGCTCACGGCGGGCGGTGTGCTCGCGGTCGTGCAGCGCGAACACGACGCGCTCGATGCGCCAGGCCTCGGCGTAGAACAGCGCGGTCTGCTCGGCGCGGCCGGTCTCGGGTGGGTGGGAATTGTCGCTGTCGCCGACCGGGACGAACACCACGTCGGCCTTGGCCAGCAGGTTCGCGGCCTTGACGGTGACGAGGTCGGGGTCGCCCGGGCCCATCCCGACCCCCACGAGAGTGCTCACGACTCGCCCTCCAGATCGCCTTCGAGCTCCAGGTAGGTCTGCTTGAGCCGGTCGAGCACGGCGTCGTCGGGCTTGGCCCACATCCCGCGGTCGGCCGCCTCGAGCAGCCGCTCGGTGACCCCGCTCAGCGCCCACGGGTTGGACTTCTCCATGAACGCGCGGTTGGTCTCGTCGAACACGTAGCTCTCGGCGAGCTGGGCGTACATCCAGTCGTCGACGACGCCGGCCGTCGCGTCGTAGCCGAAGAGGTAGTCGACGGTGGCGGCGAGCTCGAACGCGCCCTTGTAGCCGTGGCGCTGCATCGCCGCGATCCACTTCGGGTTGACCACGCGCGCCCGGAACACCCGCTTGGTCTCCTCGGCGAGCGTGCGGGTCTTCACCGCGTCGGTGACGGCCGAGTCGCCGACGTAGGCGGCGGGCGTACGGCCGGTGAGCGCGCGGACCGTGGCGACCATCCCGCCGTGGTACTGGAAGTAGTCGTCGGAGTCGACGATGTCGTGCTCGCGGGTGTCCTGGTTCTTCGCCGCGACCGCGATGCGCCGGAAGGACTGCTCCATGTCCGCGCGCGCCTCCCGCCCGTCGAGGCCGCGGCCGTAGGCGTAGCCGCCCCAGACCGCGTAGACCTCGGCGAGGTCGGCGTCGCTGCGCCAGTTCCGGGCGTCGATCAGCGGGAGCAACCCGGCCCCGTACGCACCGGGCTTGGAGCCGAAGATCCGTGCGGTGGCCCGGCGGCGGTCGCCGTGGGTGGCGACGTCCTCCTCCACGTGCGCGCGCAGGTAGTTCACCTCGGAGGGCTCGTCCAGCTCGGCGACCGCCGCGAACGCGTCGTCCAGCAGCGTGATGACGTGCGGGAACGCGTCGCGGAAGAACCCCGATATGCGCACGGTGACGTCGATGCGGGGCCGCCCCAGCCCGGCGGCCGGCACGATCTCGAAGCCGGTGACGCGCCGCGAGGCCTCGTCCCAGACCGGACGCGTACCGATGAGCGCGAGGATCTCGGCGAGGTCGTCGCCCTGGGTGCGCATGGCGGAGGTGCCCCACACCGTGAGCCCGACCGAGCGTGGGTATTCCCCGGTGTCGGCGACGTGCCGGGCGATGAGCGAGTCGGCCAGCATCGACCCGATCTCCCACGCGCTGCGCGACGGGATCGCCTTCGGGTCGACGGAGTAGAAGTTGCGGCCGGTCGGCAGCACGTTGACCAGCCCGCGCGTCGGCGAGCCGGACGGCCCGGCGGGCACGTACCCGCCGTCGAGGGCGTGCAGCACGCCGGAGATCTCGTCGGTGGTGCGCCCGAGCCGCGGCACGACCTCCGCGCACCCGAACTCCAGCACGGCGACGACGTCCGGGACGGCCTCGCCGAGCAGCTCGGCACACACGGCCGCACCACCGGCCCACCCCCGCTCCTGCACGGCGAGGACGAGCGCGCGTGCGACCCCCTCGAGCACGTCGACGAGATCAGCACCGGTGCGGGAAGGCCCCGGAGCGAGGGCGACAAGCCGCGCGAGGCGCCCACCACCGGGGTCAGGAAAGCCACTCTGCTGTCCTGAGACGTCCGTAAAGTGGCTTTCCTGACCCTCTGGCACCACGGCGCCGGGGTCCCGGAGGAGAGCCTGCTCGTCCAGGCCCGCCCACTCCGCCAGCGCACCGCGGAGGCCCGGGAGCGCCTTGCGGCCGCCCCAGACCTGGCTCGCGCGCAGGATGCTCAGCACCAGGTTGACCTGCGCCTCCCCCTCCGGCACCCCGCCGAGGATGTGCAGGCCGTCGCGGATCTGGACGTCCTTGACCTCGCACAGGTAGCCGTCGATGTGCAGCACGAAGTCGTCGAAGTCCTGCTCGCCGGGCTGGCCGTCCACGTGCAGGTCGTGGTGCAGCTGCGCGGCCTGCACGACCTCCCAGATGCGGGCGCGCAGGGCGGGGAGCTTGGCGGGGTCCATCGCCTGGACCGTCGCGTACTCGTCGAGGAGCTGCTCCAGCTTGGCCATCTCGCCGTAGGTGTCGGCGCGGGCCATCGGTGGGACGAGGTGGTCGACCACCACGGCGTGGCCGCGGCGCTTGGCCTGCGTGCCCTCGCCCGGGTCGTTGACGATGAACGGGTACACCAGCGGCAGCTCGCCCAGCACGGCGTCGGGCGCGCACTCCGCGGAGAGGCCCAACCCCTTGCCGGGCAGCCACTCGAGGGTGCCGTGCTTGCCCAGGTGCACCACCGCGTCGGCGCCGAAGGAGCCATTCTCTGATGTCTCAGCGAGCCAGCGGTAGGCCGCGAGGTAGTGGTGCGACGGCGGCAGGTCGGGATCGTGGTAGATCGCGATCGGGTTCTCCCCGAAACCGCGCGGCGGCTGGATCATCAGCATCACGTTGCCGAAGGTGAGCGACGCCAGCACGATGTCGGTCCCGTCGACGTAGAGGGAACCGGGGGCCGGCCCCCAGTGCTCCAGGATCCCGTCGGTCAGCGCGGACGGCAGCGCCGCGAACCACCGCTCGTAGTCCTCCAGCGCCACCCGCGCGGGCGCCGCCGAGAGCTGCTCCTCGGTCAGCCACTCGACGTCGTGCCCGCCCGCCGCGATGAGCGTGTGGATCAGCTCGTCGGAGTCCTGCGGGAACTCCCCCACCGCGTAGCCCGCGTCGCGCAGGGCGTTGAGCAGCACCACGGCCGACGCCGGGGTGTCGAGCCCGACGGCGTTGCCGACGCGCGAGTGCTTGGTCGGGTAGCTCGACAGCACGATGGCCAGCCGACGGTCGGCGACGGGCTTGCGTCGCAGCGACGCGTGCCGCACCGCGAGGCCCGCCAGCCGGGCCGCGCGCTCGGGGTCGGCGCGGTAGACGGGCAGGTCGTCGCCCGGTTCGGTCTCCTTGAACGAGAACGGCACGGTGATCAGCCGGCCGTCGAACTCGGGAATGGCCACCTGCATCGCGGCGTCCATCGGCGACAGCGCCGCGTCGGAGTCGGCCCAGGTCGCGCGCGAGGTGGTGAGGCACAGGCCCTGCAGCACCGGCACGTCGAGGGTGGCCAGCGCACCGGCGTCCCAGGCGTCCTCCTCGCCCCCGGCGGACGCCGACGACGCGACGGTGCCGCCGGCCGCGAGCACGGTCGCCACCAGGGCGTCGGCCGAGCCCAGCAGCGCCATCAGATCCGACGACGCCCCCCGCAGCGACCCGCAGAACACCGGCAGCGCGTTGGCCCCGCGGGCCTCGATCGCGTCGCACAAGGTGTCGACGAACGCGGTGTTGCCGCTCAGGGCGTGGGCCCGGTAGAAGACGACGCCCACGGTGGGCCGGTCCGGGTCCTGCACGCGGGAGCCGTGCACCCCGAACTCGGGCGTGGGGGCGGGCGCGGCGAAGCCCTCACCGGTGAGCAGCACCGTGTCGGACAGGAACCGGTGCAGCTCGCGCAGGTTGTCGGTGCCCCCGGCCGCGAGGTAGGCCAGCGCCTCCGACGCGACGCCCGCGGGCACGCTGGAGGCGGCCATCAACTCGGCGTCGGGCGAGGCCTCCCCGCCCAGCAGCACCACCGGCAGCCCCGACGCCACGAGCGCGTCGACGCCGACGGGCCAGGCGCGCCGCCCGCCGAGCAGCCGCAGCACCACCACGGACACACCGTCGAGCAGCGCGGGCAGGCCGTCGGGCTCGACGCGCGCGGGGTTGGCGGTGCGCCACAGCGCTCCGGACGACCGGGCGGCCAGCAGCTCCGTGTCGGCTGTGCTGAGCAGAAGGATGGGGGACAGCAGCAGGACAGGCGTCATCCGTGTTCTCCTCGAGGGTCCGCGCCCTCTGCTCGGGGGTACCGCGACGGCAGCGAGTCTCCTGGCTCCCGGATCAGCTGCGGCCGCCCGACCTTCCCGCTCTCGCGGTGGTCACGAACACGGGCGTCACATCCCCGGTGACAGTGGCGGGACCGCGTCGGACTCACACCGACTTCCTCCACTGCCGTCGCCCAGAACTGGACCACACGGCCCCACCCGGGGTCAACGCGGCAGGGAGCCGAGGTTTGCCGATCACGTCACTTCGGGAACCAGGGGGCAACGGTTCACTCGAACGAGTGTGCCTTCCATCACACAGAGAGGTGACCGGTGGGAACCACAACGATCGTCCTGATCGTCGTCATCGTGCTGCTGGTGATCGCCCTCGCGGTCGCCGGCGTGCTGCTGTCGCGCCGTCGACGTTCCGAGCACCTGCAGGAGCACTACGGCCCCGAGTACGAGCGGACGCTGGCCGAGACCGGCGACCGCCGGGCCACCGAGGCCGCGCTCACCGAGCGTGAGCAGCGGCACCGCGAGCTCGACGTCCGCGACCTGAGCGCCGACGAGCGCGACCACTACGCGTCGTCCTGGACGACGATCCAGCGCGGGTTCGTCGACGACCCGGTGCAGGCGGTGCACCACGCCGACGGGCTCGTCGTGGAGATCATGCGGACCCGCGGCTACCCGGTGGACGACTTCGAGCGCCGCGCCGAGGACCTCTCGGTCGAGCACCCGCAGGTGGTGCAGCAGTACCGCGACGCCCGCTCCATCCACGAGGCGACGCAGAACGGCACGGCCGACACCGAGCAGCAGCGCCACGCCGTCACGTCCTACCGCGCACTGATCGACACCCTGCTGGGCCACGACACCCGCACCGGCGACGGCGGCGCCGTGAACGGCCGTCACGCCCAGAACCCGACCACCGAGGAGCGCACGCGATGAGCCACCCCCACCAGCCCGACGAGCACGGCCGTACCACCGGAGGGGTCCGGGGCGCGATCAACGACCTCCTGGGCCGCGGCGACAACGCCGACCGCACCGACCGCGACCGCACCGCCGATGACCGCACCGCCGAATCCGAGCGCCCCGAGCAGGAACGGTCCGGCGCCGGCGCCGATGCCGGTCTCCCGACCGGGGCCCGGTTCGACGGGCAGCCCACCGAGGGCCGGCCCGCTGCCGACCCGCGACCGACCGGACAGGCCCCGGCCGAGGCGCCCACCGGCGCGCGGTTCGAGGGACAGCCTGCCGACGCGCGGGCCACGGCCGACCCGCGCGCCGCACAGCAGCCCCTCGACGCCTCGACCGGCGCCCGGTTCGACGACCGGTCCTCCCAGCAGCAGCCCGACGACCACCGGCGCAGCGGTGGAGCGGGCGTCGTCGGCGCCGCCGCTCCCGGCCAGCACGGCCTCGGCGACCCCGCGGACACCACCCCCGGTAGCGCTCGGCACACCGACATGGGCGCCGACGGTCCCGGGTACACCGCACCGGCCGGCGCGCGCACCGTGGACGTCGGGCGTGCGGACGCCGACCGCGCCGGCGTCGACCGTTCGAGCGCCGACCCGGCGGCGGCCACCGGCCCGGTGGCGACCGACCGGACCGCGGGCGACCACACCGCACTCCACGACGGCAGCGGGAGCCCCGCCGGTGCGGCCGCCACCACCCCGGCCGGATCGGGCGCGGGCGCCGTCGCGCAGACCTCCCAGGGGGAGGACTCGTCGGGCCGCGAGCGGCTCGTGAGCACCGAGCGCGCCGAGTCCTACGGCTCCCGCTGGGACGCGGTCAAGGGCCAGTTCGTCGACGAGCCGCGCAAGGCGGTCGCCGACGCCGATGCGCTGGTGGGCGAGCTGCTCGACGAGCTGCAGACGCTGTTCACCGAGCAGCGCAAGGGCATCGAGCGGAGCATGGCCGCCGACGAGACCTCGACCGAGGACATGCGGCTGGCCCTGCGCCGCTACCGCAGCTTCTTCGACCGGTTGCTGTCCATCTGACTGATACCGGCCACCGGGGTGCCTAGACTGCCCCGGTGGCCGATCACCCCGACCTCGGCGTCCCCGGGTTGACCAACGCCGTCGAGATCGGGCGCGGCGGCTTCGGCACCGTCTACTCCGCCGACGAGCCGGAGTTCGGCCGCGCGGTCGCCGTCAAGGTGCTGCGGGAGCGCCTGGGCGGTGACGACGTGCGCCGCGCGTTCGCGCGCGAGTGCCAGGCGATGGGGTCGCTGTCGGGCCACCCCAACATCGTCGGGGTCCACCGCGGCGGGGCCACCACGGCCGGGCACCCCTACATCGTGATGGACGTCATGACGGGCGGGTCGCTCGCCGACCGGCTCGAGCGCGACGGGCCGCTGCCCTGGGCGGAGGTGCTCGACCGCGCGGTGTCGGTGGCCGGCGCCCTGGAGACGGCGCACCGCGCGGGCGTGCTGCACCTCGACCTCAAGCCCGCCAACCTCTTCGTCTCCCGCTACGGCGAGACCACGCTCGGCGACTTCGGGATCTCCCGGATGCCCGGCGTCACGTCCAGCGTCGAGGGCCGGGTGCGCGCCAGCGCCGCCTACGCCGCTCCGGAACGGCTGCTCGACGGGGTCGCGTCGGTCGGCACCGACCTCTACGGCCTGGGGGCCACGCTGTTCGCGCTGCTCACCGGCCGTCCCGCGTTCGTCGGCGCGTCGGACGAGGACGCGGTGGCCACCGTGGCGCGCGTGGTCCGCGACCCGCTGCCCGACCTGCGCGCGCGGGGCATCCCCGACCCGGTCGCCCTCATCGTGGAACGGTTGATGGCCAAGGCCCCCGAGGGCCGGTTCGGCTCCGCCGCCGAGGTGATCGGTGAGCTGCAGCGGGCGCAGCACGTCACCGGGCGGCCGGTGACCCGCGCGGTCGTCGAGGGCGCCGACCCGCGCCACGGCGACACCGCCACCAGGGCCGCGCCCCCGGTCGCCCCTCCGCCGCGCCCCGTGGTGCAGAGCCTCGCCCCGCCGCCCGAGTACGCGCCGGTCACCTCCCACGGGCCGGTGTTCCCGCCCCTGCCGCCCTCGCCGCTGCCCCGCGGCGGCACGATGGTCGCCACGCCGCTGCCCCCGCCCCCGCGTCCGTCCCGGCGGCCGCTGGTGCTCGCACTGGTGGCCGCGGTGGTCGTGGTCGCGCTGGGCGTCACCGGCGGGGTGTTCCTGCTCGACCGGCGCACGACGAACGGGGGCACGTCCACCCCCACGTTCGATGCCGCGGCCACCACGGCACCGCCGGCCCCGACCACCGCGGCGGCCGCCGGCCTCGTCGCCCTCGCGCCCGGGATCACCCACCCGGCCACCGACGAGGTGCGGGCCGTGCTCGCCGGCTACGTCTCCGGCATCGACGACAAGCGCTACGCCGACGCGTTCGCCTACTTCAGCCCCGCCTCGGACCCGGCCAGGGGCGGGTTGGCGAAGTGGACGCACGGCCAGTCCACCACCGCCATCAGGGACCCGGTGATCACGGCCGTCCGCGACACGGGAGCCGACCGCGTCGAGGTGGACATGACGTTCACCAGCACCCAGGACGCGACGTACGGCCCGAGTGGGCAGACCTGCACGAACTGGCGGCTCGCCTACGACATGCAGGGCCCGGGCCCCGGCTGGCTGATCCGCCGCGCCCGCACGCTCGCGCCTCCCGCGGCCTGCTGAGCACCCCGTGCCGCAGCCACCGTGTTCCGGATCAACCAGACATCCGTGACGGGCCCGATGCCGCCCGGCACCGGCGTCACGGCGCGGGCGATGGGCGCGACGGCCTCGGTGTCCACGCCGCCGACAAGGTGGATCTGGCCGTCGGCGCCGGTCACCGGGTTGATGCCGACGTCGAGCACGACGACTCCGGGAGCGACGTGCTCGGCGCCGATCAGCCCGGTACGCCCGCGGCGACGACCAGCACGTCGGCGCTCCGCGACAGCTCGGCCAGGCGGCCGGTGCGGCTGGCCCACTCGTCGCACGACAGCACCGTGGCCTGCCGGGCGAACGCCAGCGCGACGGCGGGCCTGCCGACGTTGTTGGAGCGCCCGACCACCGCGATCGTGGAGCGGCGGTAGAACGCGGTGCGGTCCTCGCCGACCTCGTCGAGCCAGCCGTCGAGGACGTGGAACACCGCAGCCGGGGTGGACGGCACGAACCGCGGCGTGCCCAGCGCGAGCAGGCCGGCGTTCTCCGGGTGCACGGACTCGATGTCGGTGGCGGGGTCCAGCGCCCGGAAGACCGCGCCCTCGTCGATGTGGGACCCGTTCCACGGACTCCTGGTCGGCGGACGCGTCGAGGACGTAGTGGCGGTACGCGACGCCCAGCTCCGCGGCGACCCGGCGCAGCCGGTGCTCGTAGGCCCTCGCCGCGTAGTCGTCGCCGACCAGCACGGTGGCCAGGCCGCAGGGCCCGTCGAGCTCGGCCAGCTCGGCGCGGACCTCGTCCTTGAGCCGCTTGGCGACGGCACGGCCGTCGACGAGGTGGGCCGTCATTCCGCGTTCTCCGCGACCGGTGCCGGGACGGTGGTCGGCGAGATCCGATCGGCCCGGTCCTGCGCGGCGGCGGCGTACGCCCGCGCGCGGTCGGTCCGCGGATCCGCGCCGACGTTGACGGCCACGAGCTCCGCGGCCGTCCGCGCGGCGGCCCCGGCCAGCAGCACCGCGGCGACGGCGTCCCCGCGCAGGTTCGGGTTGCCCCCGTCCACCAGCGGCACGGCCAGGTCCGACACCGCCGCGGCGAGCGCGGCGATCTCCCCCGGGACGGCGGCGGCCCCGTCGCGCGCGGACTCGACGGCGCAGGCCCGGCCCGGGTCGTCACGCGGGAGGCGCAGCGCGGCCAGGAACGCCGCGTAGGCCGTCGCGTCGGCGTCGGCCAGCACGGCGGCCCGCTCCCGCAACCCGTCCGCCTCGCCGACGACGGACCGCCGCCCGTCGGCGCCCGGCTCCCCGGCCCCGACGTCACCGTCCGGGAGCGCGAACCGCGCGGCCATGCCCGTCAGCGCCGCGGCGAGGGCGGTGGCCACCGCGGCGACCGCTCCGCCCCCGGGCGCGGACGTCCGCGCCGCCACGGCGCCGAGCAGCTCACGCACGCTCAGGTCGAGAATCGATGCCTCCGGCATCCGGCTCCTCCGGTCGGTGATCGTCGCCCGCACGCCCCGTTCGCGTCCGGGCGCACGTCAGGTGGCGCTCGCGGGGATCTCCAACCCTGCCACCCGGCCCACGACGATGATCGCGGGCGGGCTGATCTCGTGCTCGCGCACCACGTCCGCCACGGTGGCGAGCGTGGCGCGGACGCTGCGCTGGATGCGCATGGTGCCGTCCTGGACCACGGCGACGGGGGTGTCGGCGGGGCGGCCGCCGTCCATCAGGGCGGTGGCGAACGCTCCCACCCGCTCCACGGCCATCAGCAGCACGACGGTGCCGCGCAGGCGGCCCAGCGCCGGCCAGTCCACGAGCGAGCGGGGGTCGTCGGGCGCGACGTGGCCGGAGACGACGACGATCTCGTGCGCCACGCCGCGGTGCGACACGGGCACGTCGGCGACGGCCGGCGCGGCGAACGCGCTGGTCACCCCGGGGACGACGGTGACCGCGACGCCCGCTTCCGCGCACGCCTGCACCTCCTCGAACCCGCGCCCGAACACGTACGGGTCGCCGCCCTTGAGGCGCACCACGAACTTCCCGGCGCGCGCGTGCTCGATGAGCAGCTCGTTGATCCGGGCCTGGTTCATCGCCCGCCCGTAGGGGATCTTGGACGCGTCGACGACCTCGACGTGCGGGCCGAGCTGGTCGAGCAGGTCGCGCGGCCCGAGCCGGTCGGTGACCACGACGTCGGCGCGGGCGAGCAGCCGCCGGCCGCGCACGGTGATCAGCTCGGGGTCGCCCGGGCCGCCCCCGACGAGCGCGACCCCGGGGTGGGCCGCCTCGGCGGAGTCGTCGACGAGCCCGGTCTGCAGGGCCTCGACGAGCGCGGTGCGCACCGCGGCGGAGCGGCGGGGCCGGCGACCGGCGAGCACCCCGACGGTGAGCCCGTCGTGGTGGCCGACGGCGGGCGTCACCGCGCTGCCCTCGGGGGCCTCGTCGGCACGCACGCAGAAGACCCGTGCCCGCTCGGCCTCGGCGCCGACCGCGGCGTTGACGGCCGGGGAGTCGGTGCAGGCGATCGCGTACCAGGCGCCGTCGAGGTCGCCGTCGGTGTAGGCGCGGGCGGTCCAGGTGAGCTCGCGTGCGGTGGCCATGCCCTCCACGGCCGGGGTCACGTCGGGCGCCACGACCTCGACGTCCGCGCCCGCGGCGAGCAGCCCGGTGAGCCGGCGTTGCGCGACCGTGCCGCCGCCGACGACCACGACGCGGCGGCCGACGAGGTCCAGGCCGACGAGATACGGATCAGGCATGGGCGTGACCGTGGCCGCGCCCGTGCCCGTGCCCGTGGGCAGGGTCATCCGGGTGGTGGTGCGGGGTCTGCGGGGCGCCGAGCTTGTCCTCGAACCCGGGCAGCAGCACGCGGTAGGCGCAGGTGTCGCAGTTCATCCGGATGTCGCCGTGCAGCGCCTCCCGGTAGCGCTCGACGACGAGCCCGGCCAGCGCGTCGGTGTCGCCGAGGTAGCCGGCGGTGCGGACATCGACGTCGTCGTGCGACGCGCCGAACGCGTTCGCCTGGTCGACGACCCGGCGCGGCAGCACGCCGTCGAAGAGGAAGTACGGGGCCACGACCACCCGGGTCGCGCCCAGAGCGCGGCAGCGCGCCAGGCCCGTCGTGACGTCGGGGCGGGCGAGCGAGACGAACGCGGGCTCGACGAAGTCGTAGCCGCGGCCCTCCTGCAGCAGCCGCGCGACCTTGCAGACCTCGGCGTTGGCGTCCGGGTCGGTGGAGCCGCGCCCGACCAGCAGCACCGCGGTGCCCTCCGCCGGCGCGACCTCCGCGATGCGGGTCGCGAGGATCTCCTGCAGCACCGGGTGCGGTCCGAGCGGGCGGCCGAAGACGTAGGAGGTGCCCGGCCCGCGGCGCACCTCGCGCTCCAGCGCGGCGGGGATGTCGCCCTTCGCGTGCCCGGCCCCGACCAGCACCATCGGGACGGCGGCGCGGTGGGTGTGGCCGCGCCCGGTCAGCCGCTCCCAGGCCTCGTGCACCGTGGGCTGCGACAGCTCGATGAACCCGCCGTCGACGTCGACGTCCTCCGCGGCGAGCAGGCGCCGCAGCCGGTCGGTGAAGGCGACGAACTCGGCCACCCCCGCCGCGTCGACGGTGCCGTGGCCGGCGAGCATGAGAGGGGGGTTCACGGGTTTTCCTCGCTGTAGAGCAGGGCGTTGGCGGCGGCGGCCGCCGCGGCGGCCCCCCCGCGTTCGGAACGGTTGGAGACGGCCGGCAGGCCCGAGGCCCGCAGGGCGGCCTTGGCGGCGACGGAACCGACGAAGCCGACGGGGAGGCCGATCACCAGCGGTGTCGTGACACCACACCGGATCAGCTCGACGAGAGCCGTGGGGGCGTTGCCGACCACCCAGACGGCGCCGTCGGGATGTGCTGCGGCGGCCGCGCGGATGCCGGCGGCGGAGCGGGTGAGGCCGTCGACCGCCTCGGCCAGGTCGAGCGCGACGATCGTGGGCCGGCTGGTGATCCCGACCGCCACCATCCGCACGTCGGTGATCAGCGGCGCCCCCGCCCGCAGCGCGGCCCGGCCGGCGCGCAGGGCGTCCTCGTCGCAGACGAGGTCGCCGGCCCAGCTCGGGTCGGCGCTGGTGTGCACCACGCGCTCGACGACGGCGCGCGTCAACGGGGGTAGGTCGGTGGTGTCGAGCCGCGTACGCAGGATCGCGTAGGACTCGATCTCGATGGGGTGCACGCTCGTGCGCACGCTCTCTCCTGCCCGGGTGTCCTCGCCCGGAGTGGGGACGCTGGTCAACGGGCGACGCGAGGTCTGGCTCCCCCGTGCGGGGTCACAGTGGCGGGACCGCCCCGGAGTCACACCGGGTTCCCGCGTAGCCGATCGGAGCGAGCATAACCTGCGCGGACACGCGGTACCCCGGCCCGCGACCGACCTCACCCGCGCCGATGATCAGCGCGAGCCGCACGGTGTGGTCCTGCTCAGGGCGTCGAGGTGCGACACACGGCGATCGTGGGAGCCGGCCGCGACCATGATCGGCGCCGGTCGCACGGGACCGCCCGACGAGGGCAGTGCCGTACGACCGGCGGCGATCACCCCTCCCGCCTCGGTCACCTCGGGCAGGGCCACGGGCTCCTCGCGCCGTGGTGGCGGACCACCTCCGGTCAGGCCCAGCGGTATCCCCGCGGCGTGACCATCCGCCCCCCCACCATCCGCGTGGCGCTGGAGCCGACCACCACCGTCGTCAGCATGTCGACCTCGGTCGGGTCGAACTCCGACAGCGGTTTGCACCACACCCGCTGCCCCGGCCGCCCCGACTGGCGGACGGCACCGACCGGGGTGTCGGCCGGGCGGTGCTCGCGGAACACGTCCAGCACGGCGCCCAGCTGCCAGTGCCGGTCGCGGCTGCGGGGGTTGTAGAAGCACGTGACGAAGTTGGCCGCCGCCGCGGCGGCGACGCGTTCCTGGATCACCGGCCACGGGGTGTGCAGGTCCGACAGCGAGATCAGCACGTGGTCGTGGCCCAGCGGCGCCCCGAGCAGCGCGGCCGCCGAGAGCGCGGCGGTGACGCCCGGCACCCCGACCACGTCGATGTCGTCCCCGGCCCCCTGCAACGCGGGGCTCGCCATCGCGTAGACCCCGGCGTCCCCGGATCCGATCAGCGCCACCGCGTAGCCCTTCGCGGCCAGGGCGACGGCGTCGGCGGCGCGCTGCTCCTCGTCGCCGAGGCCGCTGACGTGCACCTCGGTGCCGGGGCGCAGCAGGTGGGCGACCTGGTCGACGTACTGGTCGAGCCCCACCACGATCGACGCGCGGCGCAGCTCGGCATCGGCCCGCGGCACGCGCAGGTCCGCGGCCCCCGGCCCGAGCCCGACGATCGCCAGCCGCCCGCGCGGCCGGACCCGGGCCGCGGCGACGGTGACGTTGTCGCCCTTGATCTTCCCGACGACGAGCTCGCCACCGCCGAAGGACGCGGCGGAGTGCAGCGCGGCCGCCTCGGCGACACTGGGCGTGCCCACCTCGGCCCGCACCACCTCGCTCGGGTTGGGCACCTCGATCCCCGCCAGCTCGGCGGCCGGGTGGGTCAGCAGCGGGGCCGGGGCGATGGCGGCGAGGATGCCCGCCTCGTCGGCCTTGAGGTCGACGCTGGCGTAGGCACGGATCGCGCGCAGATCGAAGCCGTGCTCGGTCTCCAGCCGACGGATCGTGTCGGTGACGGCCTGCGCCGGCACTCCCCGCGCACTCCCGATCCCGACGACGAGGGTGGGCGGCACGAGCCGCGTCCCCCGCGAGTCGGCGGTTTCCCGTGCGCGAGTCGGCGGTCTCCCGTGCGCGAGTCGGCGGTTTCCCGTGCGCGAGTCGGCGGATTCCGGGGCGCGAGTCGACGGTTCCGGGGCGGTGAGTCGCTCCGACCCCGGCGTCCGGTCGGTGATGGTGATCGTGTGCCGTACCTCCCCGACCAGCGGAGGCAGTGGTGGCAGCGGGAAGCCGAGCAGGTTCTCGACGAGCGCCGCACCGTCGAGCAGGGCCGTCCCGGCCGCGGCGAGATCCCCGTCCACCTGCGCGTCGAGCAGCCCGACCAGCTCGTCGAGGCCCGTGCTGCCCGCCGCGTCGGACGCCGTGGTGATCACCGGTTCGGCGCCGAGGACGGCGGCCACCCGCGTGGCCAGGGCGTTGGCGCCGCCCCCGTGCCCGCCCGCGAGCGCGACGGCGAAGCGGCGCGCCTCGTCGACGCACACCACGCCGGGGTCGGTGCGCTTGTCGGCGAGCAGCGGCGCGATCAGCCGCACCGTCGCCCCGGTGGCCAGGAAGAACACGACGCCGTCGAGGTCGGGCCACAGGGTCGGCAGCGCGTCGAGCGGGTGCGTCGTGGCGCCGAGCGCGGCCCCCACCTCGGCGGCAGCGCGGCGGCCGGCGTCGGTGACGGCGAAGAGTGCTAGCAACGGGTACCCCAGAGGATCGTGATCGGATTGGTGGCCGCGAGACGGACGGCCCCGTCGGGCAGCGTGGCGAGGCGGGACGCGACGACCTGCACCCCGTCCACGACGTGCCCGGCCGCGAGCAGGGCGGCACGGGTGGGGGCGATGCGGTCGAGAGCCGCGAGGGCGACGACCACCCGGTCGGCCCCCGCGACGGCGGCGACGACCTCGGGTCCTCCCCCGCCGACGAACACGGCGTCGGGGCGCGGGAGCCCGTCGAGGGCGTCCGGCGCGGCCCCGCGAACCACCCGCACGTCCACACCGTGCGCGGCGGCGTTCTCGGCCACCCGGGCGGCGTCGTCGGCCCGGCGCTCGACGGCCAGCGCCGCCGCCCCGAGCCGCGCGCACTCGACGGCGACCGAGCCCGAGCCGGCGCCGACGTCCCAGACGAGCAGCCCCGGCCGTGGGCCCAGCCGCGCGAGGACGACCGCGCGCACCTCGGCCTTCGTGACCATGCCGCCTCGGTGGGCGAACGCGTCGTCGGGCAGCGCCCAGCCCCCGTCCGGCGGGACGGGCTCGCCACCCGCGTACCAGCCGCGGCCGGGCACGGCGTCCGGGTCGCGCAGGCAGAGGACGACGCTCAGCGGGTGCCAGTCGCGGCCGGCGGCCCCGGCGGCGGGCAGCGTGGTGAGCCGCTCGTCGGGTCCGCCCAGATCCTCGGCGACGACCAGCGTGCGCGTCCACCCGTCGAGCGCGGCGCCGATCTCGGTCGGCCCCGCGCCGGGCGCGGTCAGGACGGCGGTGGCGGCGCGGGCCCGGCAGACGTTGACGGCCGGCCCGAGCGCACGGCCGTGCGCGCTGACCACCGCGACGTCGTCCCAGGAGCGGCCGAGCCGGGCGAACGCCTGCTGCACGCTGGAGAGGGCGGGCAGCACGACCGGCACATGGCCGCGTTCGCGCAGTACCCGGACGATGCCGAAGAACCCGGGATCGCCGCTGGCCAGCAGTACGGCGCGGCGCCCGGCGAGCTTGTCCAGCGCGGGCTCGAGCGGCCCGAGCTCGACCCGCTCGGCGGCGGCCGGCACGGGTGCGGCGGCGAGGTGGCGGCGGCCGCCCGCGACGATCTCGGCACCGGTCAGCGCGTCGACGGCACCGGGCGGCAGCGGCCCGCCGTCCATGCCGACGACGGTGAGGGTCACGCGATCCCCCCACCCGTGATCACCGGCTCGGGACGCGGGGCGGCAGTGGGGACGGCGCACGGTCCCGCACCGCTGATCACGGGCCGAGGACGCCCCCCGGCGACGATGATCACCGATCCGGGACGCGCGGCGGTGCAGCGGACGGCTGCGCGTCCCGGACCACCGATCACGGCAGGACGACGGGCGCCGACCCACCTCATGATCACCGGTTCGGGACGCCCGACCGCACGACGGGCCGCCCACCGTCCCGGAGCGCCGATCACGGACCGGCGCCACCGGGCCCCGGCCGCCCTCCACGGTGGGAGACGCCCGCCCGCACCAGCGCGCGTCGGCTCACCGACCCGGCTCGCACGCACCGCGCGACTCGCCCGCACGCACACCCCGACTCGCGCGCACGGAGAGCCCGACTCGCGGAACCTGGACGCGACGGGGCTCACGGGGCCGGGCGGCCCGCGGCACGGGCGGCGCGCAGGGCCGTGCGGGCCTCGCGCTCGGGCTTGCGGAAGGTGTGGAAGTGGCCGGGGTGGTAGAGGTGGCTGCGCGTGCCCGTGGCGCCCAGGGCCGCGCCGACCAGGAACAGCGTCTGGCGCCAGAGCTTGCGCTCCTTGCACACGGCCTCGACCTCGTCGAGCCGGCACCGCACCGTCACCTCGTCGGGCCAGCTCGTGCGGTAGGCGACGACGACGGGGGTGTCGGCGGGGTAGCCGCCCGCCTGGAGCTCCTCCACCATCTGCGACGTGCGCGCCGCGGACAGGAAGATCGCCATCGTGGTGCCGTGGCGGGCGAACTCGCGCAGCTTCTCCTTCGGCGGCATCGGGGTCTTGCCACCCTCGAGCCGGGTGAGCACGACGGACTGCGCGACCTCGGGGATGGTCAGCTCCCGACCGGCGACGGCGGCGGCCGCCCCGAACGCCGAGACCCCGGGCACGATCTCCACGTCGAGACCCATCTCCGACGCGGCGTCGTACTGCTCCTGAACGGCTCCCCACAGCGACGGGTCGCCCGAGTGCACGCGAGCGACCAGCAGTCCCTCGGACGCGGCCCGGCGGTAGAGCGCCAGCACGTCCTCGTGGGCGATCTTCGAGGAGTCGACCAGCTCGGCGTCGGCGCGCGCGTGCTCGGTGATGCACTCCTCCATCACGAGGCTGGCGGCCCAGATCACCACGTCCGCCTCGGCGATGCGCCGCGCCCCGCGCAGCGTGATCAGATCGGCCGCGCCCGGCCCGGCCCCCACGAACGACACTCTCCCGCGATCCACGCCGGACAGTCTGTGTCGCGGTACGCCGGGAGTCCAACCCGCGAGGTGTGACGAAGGGCGCGTCAGGCCGCCGCGGCGGCCTCGTCCAGCGCACCCGACGACGTGGCCAGCGCCGTGTCCAGCACCCGTTCGCGACGGCGCGGGTTCATCAGGTTGCCGCCCATCGCGTCGAGATCGGCCGGGCCGGGCGTCAGGACGGCCACCCGCACACCCGTGGCGCGCACGGCCCGCACCTCGGCGTCCAGCCAGCGCGTGATCAGGTGCCGGACCCAGCGCTCGGCCCCGGCGACCGGGTCGTGCGGCCGGTCGTAGGCGTGGCTGGCCATCGGCGCCAGCACGTACACCTCGTCCAGCTCGGGGGCACCGGGCCGCGCGAGCAACCCCAGCGACGTGGACGAGGCGACGCCACCGTCGACGTAGCGGCGGCCGTCGATCACCTGCGGGGCGAACCAGCCCGGGATGGAGCACGACGCGAGCACCGCCTCCCCCACCGAGGACGGCGGCCCGCCCTCGCGGCCGAACACGACGCGCCGCCCGGCGTCGTAGTCCACGGCCACCACCCACAGGGGCGCGCCGGGCACCCAGCCGTCGACGGTGATGCCGAGCCGCGTCTGCAGCGCCGCCACCATCCGGATCAGCGACACCATCCGCCCCCGGCCGGCGGGCAGCAGCCCGGACGCGGCGATCACCGGGTTGATCGAGAGCGGGTGCGCGATCGCGGACGCCAGCAGCCGCGGCGAGCCGATCCACGGCAGCGGGATCGGGGGCAGCCCGTCGCCGGACTCGCGTTCGATGGTGCGCATGTCGGGCAGGCCCCGGCCGCCGAGGTCCTCGGCGATCTCACCGGGTTCCGCTCCGCGCTGGTGCGCCAGCAGCTCGTCGACGCTCATGCCGCACCGCAACGCCGCCCCGAGCACGCTGCCCGCGCTGGTGCCGACGACGAGGTCGAGCTCGCCGAGCGGTCGGTCGAGGCGCCGTTCCAGCGCGGACAGCGCCCCGGTCATCCACGCCGATCCGAGCAGGCCACCGGCCCCGAGCACCAGACCGATCCTCGTCATGTACCCGACGGTAACCCCGTGCTCAGACCGGGTCGACCCTGTATTGCGTCGCGTAGCCGTCCTCGATCATGGGCACGATCTCGACGACCTCGAAGAACGTGTCCCAGAACGGCGTCTCCCGCAGCGCCTCGACGACGGCGTGTCCCGTCCACGAAGGAGAAGCGTTCGGGCGGCGGCATCCGCAGCCAGGCCGGGGTGGTGCGGACGGGCATGGCGAAGGCGTGGTTGGTCGCGGCCGCGCAACGCCTCTCGGTCTCGACGCCCGCGATGAGCCGCACGCTGGCGAGGCTGCGACGGGCCACGGGGGATCCGCTGCCCGTCCCCGCCGGCCGCGGGCTCACCGCCACCCCGGCCGCGCTCGCGATGCTTCCCCGGGTGGAGGCGCTGGCCGCCGCGCAGGCCGCGCTGGGCCCGCCGGCACGGACGGATCCCGCGACGCTGCGCCGCCGGTTCACGATCCGCACCTACGACGTGGTGGCCGCGCTGCTGGCCACCGGGCTCGTGGCCACCGCCGTGCGGGACGCGCCCGGGGTGAGGGTGCACCTCGCCGCCGAGGGCGACGAGGAACCGGCCGACCTGCGTGATGCGGTCGATCTCGACGTCGGCGAGCTCGCTCCGCAGCCGGCCGACGTCGTGGCCGAGCACGTGCTCGACGACGACATGGTCGGGCTGGTGCACGTCGACCGTGTCCCCGTGACCGACCTGGAGTCGTTCGCGGCGACGCCGCAGGTCGCGGTGGCCCGGCGCGGGCCGGCGCACGGGCCCGTCGACGATCTCCTGGCCGCGGAGGGCCTGACCCGGACGGTCGCGCTGACGGTGGCGAGCCCCACCGTCGCGGCCCGGGCGGTGCTGGGTGGCGGCCTGCTCGCCGTGGTGCCGCGCTCGTTCGCGGTAGCCACCGCGGCGTCGGGACCGCTACGGGTGGTCGAGCCGCCCCTCGACCTGCCGCCGGTGCGTGTCGCGATGGCCTGGCACCGCCGCCGACGGAGGTCACCAGTGGCTGCGCGGGGTGGTCCGCGCGGGCCTGCTCGCGGCGACGAACCGCGCCACCGCCTCCGGTTGACCAGCGGGGTGGGTGTGCAGGAACGACGCGTGCACGCCGCCCACCACGAACCCCTCCGGCCGGCCGCCGCGCCAGGCCCAGGCGGCGTCCGTCCCCGCCCCGGGGGTGACGGCGCAGTGGTGGAACTCGTGTCCGGCCACCCGCTGGCCGGTGGTGAAGACCGCCGAGTCCGAGACGGCGACGGCGTCGCGGTAGCCGAGCGTCAGCCGTCCGGTCATCGCGGCGGTGGCGGGCAGCACCCCGCACATCGGGGCCCCGTCGAGGGACCCGCAGAGGTAGAGCAGCCCCCCGCACTCCGCGTGGACGGGCGCGCCGGACGCGGCGAGCGCGCGCACCGCCGCCCGCAACGGGGCGTTGGCCCCCAACGCGGCGACGTGCTCCTCCGGGAACCCGCCGGGCAGCACCAGCGCGGTGGTCCCGTCGGGCAGCGCCTCGTCGCGCAGCGGATCGACGACGACCACGTCGGATCCCGCTGCCGCCAGCAGCTCGACGTGCTCGGCGTACCCGAACGTGAAGGCAGCACCCCCGAACACCGCCGTGCGCGGATAACGGTGTTCCGACACCGATATCCGCGCACGACCCCCGATCGCGTCCGCCGGGGACCACGACGCGCCGCTCGGGAGCGGGGAGGCCAGCGCCACCATCGCGTCCAGGTCGACGTGCTCCGCCACCAGCTCCGCCATCGCGTCGACGGCCGCCGTGGCCGCCGCACCGTGCTCCACCGCCGTGACCAGCCCGAGGTGCCGCGACGGCACGGCCAGGGCGTCGCGACGGGGCAGCGCCCCGAGCACCGGCAGCCCGACCTCCTCGGCCGCCGCCCGCAGGACGTCCTCGTGACGGGAGCTGCCGACGCGGTTGAGCACGACGCCGGCCACGTCGACGGCCGGGTCGAAGGACCGGAACCCGTGCAGCACCGCCGCCAGGCTGCGCGACTGCCCGCGGCAGTCCACCACCAGCACCACCGGCGCGCCCAGCAGCCCGGCGACGTGCGCGGTGGAGCCCGCCCCGTCGGCCAGCCGCCCGTCGAACAGCCCCATCACCCCCTCGACGACGGCGATCTCGGCACCCGCCGACCCGTGCCGCGCCAGCGGGGCGATCTGCGCCTCCCCGACCAGCACCGGGTCGAGGTTGCGACCCGGCCGGCCGGCGGCGAGCGTGTGATAGCCGGGGTCGATGTAGTCCGGCCCCACCTTGAACGGGGCGACGACGGTGCCCCGCCGCGCCAGGGCAGCCATCAGCCCGGTGGCGACCGTCGTCTTGCCGCTCCCGGAAGCGGGCGCGCCGATCACGACCGCCCGGGTCCCGTTGATCACGGGCCCGTGGTGGCCGACGCCGACCGGGGCGCCGCCATCTGCCCGTGAACAGCGGTCATCGCTACTGGTGACCCAGCACCGGGTGCGGCACGTACGGCGCCTCCAGCGTCGCGATCTCCTCGTCCGTGAGGTCCACGTCCACCGCCGCCACGGCGTCCTCGATGTGGCCCGGCTTGGTCGCCCCGATGATCGGCGCGCTGATCACCGGCTTGTGCAGCATCCACGCGAGCGCGACCTGCGCCATCGGCAGGTCGCGCGCCTTCGCGACGTCCGCCACCGCGTTGACCACGGCCGCGTCGGCCTCGCCGTACATGCGGTCGGCGATCGGGTCGCTCCCGGCGCGGACGGTGGTGTTCTGCTCCGGCAGCCGGGTGAGCCGGCCGCGCGCGAGGGGGCTCCACGGGATGACGCCGACGCCCTGGTCGTCGCACAGCCCGTGCATCTCGCGCTCCTCCTCGCGGTAGATCAGGTTGTAGTGGTCCTGCATGGAGACGAACCGCGTCCAGCCCGCGAGGTCGGCGGTGTGCTGGGCCTTGGCGAACTGCCAGGCGAACATGCTCGACGCGCCGATGTAGCGGGCCTTGCCGGCACGCACGACGTCGTGCAGCGCCTCCATGGTCTCCTCGATCGGGGTGTTCGGGTCCCAGCGGTGGATCTGGTAGAGGTCGACGTGGTCGGTGCCCAGCCGCCGCAGTGAGTCGTCGATGCTCGCCAGGATGTGCTTGCGCGACAGGCCACCGGCGTTGGGGCGGTCGCTCATCGGCATGAACACCTTGGTGGCCAGCACGTAGTCGTCGCGGTCGGCGAAGAACTCGCGCAGCAGCGTGCCCGTCACCTCCTCGCTCTTGCCGACCGAGTACATGTCGGCGGTGTCGAAGAACGTGATCCCGGCGTCGACAGCGCTCTTGACGAGCGGCCGCGAGGCGTCGAGGTCGAGCACCCAGTCGCGCCACTGCGGCGTTCCGTAGCTCATCATCCCCAGGCAGATCCGCGAGACCTGCAGCCCCGTGCCGCCCAGCCGTGTGTAGTCCATGGTCACCACTCGATTCCCCGCTGGCCCTTCTGGCCGGCGTCCATCGGATGCTTGATCTTCGTCGTCTGCATGACGAGATCGGCCGCCTCGACCAGCTCCGGCGCCGCGTCCCGTCCTGTGATGATCACGTGCTGACGGCCCTCGCGCGCGGCGAGGACCTCCAGCACCTCCTGCACGTCCACCCAGCCCCACTTGATCGGGTAGGTGAACTCGTCGAGCACGTAGACGTCGTGCACGCCCGCCTCGATGCGGCGCCGGATCTCCGCCCAGCCCTCGGCGGCCTGTGCGGCGTGGTCGTCGTCGGAACCGGGCTTGCGCGCCCACGACCAGCCCTCGCCCATCTTGTGCCACTCGACGGGCCCGCCCTCGCCGGTCTCGGCGTGGACGCGGCCGAGCGCGCGGAACGCGGCCTCCTCGCCGACCTTCCACTTCGCCGACTTCACGAACTGGAACACCCCGATGGACCAGCCCTGGCTCCAGCCGCGCAACGCGAGCCCGAACGCGGCGGTGGACTTCCCCTTCATCTCCCCCGTGTGGACGATGACGAGCGCGCGGTTGCGGCGCTGGCGGGTGGTGAGCCCGTCGTCGGGGACGGTGGTGACCTGACCTTGTGGCACTCGGTTGCCCTCCTTCGTCGGGGTCGTGCGCGGATATCGGTGCCGGAACACTGTTATCCGCGCACGGGCGGCCGTCAGGCCGCGCTTGCGCGCGTTGCGTGGACGACGCCGGCCACCCCGTCGGCCGACAGCTCGCCGATGGTCGTCAGCTCGCCCCCGGCCGCGGCGGCGACGCGGGCGGCGAGGCCGAGGCGGACGGGGCCGCTCTCACAGTCCACCACGACGGTGGCGACGCCGTCCGCGGCGAGGAGAGCGGCGGCGCGGCAGGCGTCGAGGACCGGGTCCCCCGAGACGCCCACCGTCGCCCGGCCGTCGGTCAGCAGCACCACCAGCGGGCGGCGGCGGGGGTCGCGCAGCCGCTCCACGGCCAGGACCTTGCGCGCGCGCAGCAGACCCTCGGCCAGGGGGGTGCGGCCGCCCGTGCGCAGGTCCGCGAGCCGCGCCTGCGCCGCCGGCACCGACGACGTCGGCGGCAGGACCAGCTCGGCCCCGCCCGCCCGGAAGCTGATCACGCCGACCTTGTCGCGCCGCTGGTAGGCGTCGCGCAGCAGGGACAGCACCGCACCCGTGACCGCCGACATCCGCGTGCGGGCGGCCATCGACCCCGACGCGTCGACGACGAACAGCACGAGGTTGCCCTCACGGCCCTCGCGGACGGCGTGGCGCAGATCGCCGTGGCGGAGCACGAGCCCGGACCCGGCGCGGCCGCGCGAGCGCTGGTGGGGCGCGGCGGCGAGGACGGTGGCGGGCAGGTGGACGTCGGCGGCGCGCAGCGGGGTGGCGTCGGAGGCCCGCACCACGCGGCCGACGTCGGTGCGCGCCCGCGAGCGGCGGCCCGGGGCACCCTCGCCGACGCCGGGGACGGTCAGGGTGCGCGCCCGGAACAGCGCGCTCGGGGACGCGACGGCGCGGCCGCTACCGGCCGCGTCCCGGCCCGCGCCCTGATCCTCGGGGCGGGTGCGGGCACCGCGGGCCGACGAGCCGGGGGCCGGACCCGAGGCGTCCGGGCCGGGGGTGTCGGCCTCCCGGTCGTCCGTCTCCCGGTCGTCCGGGGCGGAGGCGACCGGTCCGGGGGCGAGCGCACCCGCGTCGGACCCGGGCCGGTCCGGGCCGGGGTCACCGTCCGCGGCGCCGTCCGCATCGCTGGCGTCCTCGGCGCCGTCCGACCGGCCGCCGGTGCCCCCGCCGTCCGGGTCGGGGTCGTCGTCGCCGGGACCCGCCTGCTCCGCCGCCTTCTCCATTGCGTCGTCGAGGGCGCCCTCGTCCATCCCGGGCTCGTCGAACGGATCGCGCCGGCGCCGGTGCGGCAGGGCGAGCCGGGCCGCGACGCGCACGTCCTCCTCCGCGACGGCGGAAGCCCCGCGCCACGCGGCGTGGGCCACGGCGGCGCGGGCGATCACCAGGTCGGCGCGCATCCCGTCGACGTCGAACGCGGCGCAGATCGCGGCGATCCGCCGCAGCTCCGTGTCCGGCAGCACCACCGCACCGACCCGGGCTTGCGCGGTCGCGATCCGGGCGGCGGTCTCGGCCTCCGACGGCGCCCAGCGCGCGGCGAAACCGGCCGGGTCGTCCTCGAACGCGAACCGCCGGCGGACCACCTCGACCCGGGTGTCCACGTCACGGGCCGCCCGCACCTCGACGGCGAGCCCGAACCGGTCGAGCAGCTGCGGCCGCAGCTCACCCTCCTCGGGGTTCATCGTGCCGACCAGCAGGAACCGCGCCGCGTGTGACACCGACACCCCGTCGCGCTCGACGTGGGCGCGTCCCATCGCGGCGGCGTCGAGCAGGAGGTCGACGAGGTGGTCGTGCAGCAGGTTGACCTCGTCGACGTAGAGCACGCCGCGGTGGGCGTCGGCGAGCAGCCCGGGCTGGTAGGCGCGCACGCCCTCGGACAGGGCGCGTTCGAGGTCCAGCGAGCCGACGAGCCGGTCCTCGGTGGCGCCCACCGGCAGTTCGACCAGCCGCGCCGGGCGGGTCCCGGACGGGCCCGGCTGGTGCGGACCGTCGGGGCACGCCGCGTCCGGGTCGGACGGCGCGCAGCCGAACCGGCACCCCGGCACCACGTCGAGCGCGGGCAGCAGCGCCGCCAGCGCCCGCACCGCCGTCGACTTCGCGGTGCCCTTCTCCCCCCGCACCAGCACGCCCCCGACGCCCGGGTGGACGGCGTTGAGCAGCAGGGCGAGGCGCAGATCGTCGTGGCCGACGACGGCGGAGAAGGGGAACCGGGGAGTGCTCACGCACCCTCCTCGCTGACGCTCGTCGGCAGCGCTCGCCATGCTGCTGTGTCCGATGGTTCGCTCGCAAGCTCGCTCACGCCCCGGACCCTGCCAGACCGGACGTGATGAGAGGGAGGTCCGGGGCCGCACCGTGACTGATCACATGTTCAAGTGCGCGGGTGTCGAGGTGCTGCTCGACGAGATCGCCGAGCAGGTCGAGCTGGGCGGCCCGGGCCGCGGCGAACGACGTGTCCGGCGCGACGACGAACCCCGTCCGCCCGGCCTGTCCGGCGACGCGGGCCAGCAGCAGCCGGCGGAAACCGTCGTTCTCCAGCAGCCCGTGCCAGTGGGTGCCGAGCACGGCGCCGGCGTCGGAGCCCTCGGAATCCGGGCGACCCGCGCGCAGTGAACCGCCGACTCGCGCACCGGAAACCGTCGACTCGCGGGTGGGGTGCAGGAGTGGGGCCTCTCCCGAGCGCGTCACGCGGCCGTGGTGGATCTCGTATCCCGACACCGCCTCGCCCCACGCCGTGCCCGTCGGGTTGCCCAGGTGCTTCTCGGCGTCGAACTCCACGTCCAGGTCCAGCAGGCCCAGGCCCGTCGCGCTCCCGCCCTCCACCCCGTGCGGGTCGGCGATCGTGCGGCCGAGCATCTGGTAGCCGCCGCAGATCCCCAGCACCGGCCGGCCCGCCTGCGCGTGGGCGACGACCGCGTCCGCCAGGCCGGTTCTCCGCAACCAGGCCAGGTCGCTCACCGTCGCCTTCGAGCCGGGCAGCACCACGAGGTCGGCGTCCAGCAGGCGCGACGGCTCCGTCACGTACCGCACCGCGACGCCCGCCTCGCAGGCCATCGCCTCGGCGTCGGTGGCGTTGGAGATCCGGGGCAGCCGCACGACGGCCACCCGCAGCCACTGCTCCCCCACCGGCGGGGCCGGACGGCCCAGCACCCCGTCGACGACGGCGGAGAGGGAGTCCTCGGCGTCGAGCCACAGGCCGTCGGCCCACGGCACCACCCCGAACGTCGGACGCCCGGTGAGCGCGCGGAGCTGGTCGAGCCCGGGTGCGAGCAGCGCCGGGTCGCCGCGGAACTTGTTCACCACGAACCCGGCGATCCGGGCCTGGTCGGCCGCGTCGAGCACGGCGACGGTGCCGAAGAGGTGGGCGAGCACGCCGCCCCGGTCGATGTCGCCGACCACCACCACCGGCAGGTCGGCGGCCTGCGCGAGGCCCATGTTGGCGATGTCGGTGCCGCGCAGGTTGATCTCCGCGGGCGACCCGGCGCCCTCGCAGATCACCACGTCGTGACGTGTCCGCAGGTCGGCGAGGGTGTCGGTGACCACCTCGAGCAGCGCGGCCTTGCGGTCGTAGTAGGAGCGCGCGCTCACCGTGCCCTGCGCGCGCCCGAGGACCACCACCTGCGAGCTGCGGTCGCTGCCCGGCTTGAGCAGCACCGGGTTGAACGCGACGCTCGGCGCGAGCCCGCAGGCGTGCGCCTGCATGGCCTGGGCCCGGCCGATCTCCCCGCCGTCGGTGGTGACCACGGAGTTGTTCGACATGTTCTGCGCCTTGAACGGCGCCACCGACGCCCCCTGCCGGTGCAACCACCGGCAGATCCCCGCGACCAGCGCGCTCTTCCCGGCGTCGGACGTGGTCCCCGCGACGAGCAACGCACCCTGCACGCCGCCCACGCTACGTCCCCTCCGCGGCGATCAAGGCGCAGACGTCGTCAGTGGATCTCCGCGAGCGACATCCACGCCTTGATCACCGCCGTTGCGGGAGGTCAGAAGCGGCCGCAGACGCCCACCGGCAGTGAGCGCAGGGCCACGTTGCCCGTCCAGGTGTTGGCTGTGCCCGCCGTCCGCGTGCCGGTGCTCCGGTCCTGGCAGTCGAGGGGGTCCTGGCCGATGCGGTTGCCCGTCACCGTGACGCCGGCGTTGTCGGCGTCGAGCAGGATCCCGACGGTGGTGCTGCGGGCGATGCTGTTGTCCCGCACGGTGCCCGAGGTCTGCCCGGACAGCCGCACGCCGTACTGACGGTCGATCACCTGGTTGCCCACCACCGCAAGGCCGACGTTGGGGGCGCCGTACACGTTCGTGACGCGGATTCCGGTGGCCGCGCCCGCGCTGATGACGTTGCGGGTGACCTGCAGCGACGTCGTCCCGCCCCCGACGTAGATGCCGCTGCCGGCATCGACCACCGCTCCGGGGCGCCGCACCACGACGTTGTCGGCCACCACCGCCGCCTTCGCGTTGACGACCACGGCGAACGTCGCGTCGTCGATGCTCTGGTTGCGCTCGATCCGCAGCCCCGTGGACGGACGCGCGGCGTCGCCCGCGGTGTTGACGGCGGCCGAGCTGTGGCCGGTGAACAGGTTGTCGGCGATGGTCAGGTTGTTGCCGGGGCCGCAGCAGACGAACACCCCGGAACCGCCGGCGGCGCCCGAGCGGTTGTTGGTGTCGAACCGGTTGTGGGCCACCGTGCTCGCCACGGCGCCGGTGGAGCTCATGGTGATGCCGTAGGTGGTCTGCGTGACCACGTTGTCGGTGAAGGTGAAGCCGCTGCCCCCGCTGAAGGCCTCGATCCCGTCGGCGTTCTGCGTGGAGGTGCCGGCGTTGCGGATCGTGAAGCCGTCGACCGTGACCCCGCTGGTGGTGCCGGTGATCCGGATGCCTGCCGCGCCGCCGCCGTCGATCACCGACTCGGCGGCCACGTTCGACCGCCCCGCCCGCGCGTCGACACCGCGCTGGGCCCCGCGCAGGATCAACGGCTTGTCGACGACCACCGTGCCGGGGTAGACGCCGGGACACACGAGGATGGTGGAGCCCGGCGCGGCCGCCGCCACGGCCGCCACCAGCGTCGGGTGGGTCGGAGCCGGGCAGGCCGCGCTCGCGACGCCGACGCGCAGCACCGGGGGCACCTGCGCCGCCGCGGGCCCCACCAGCAGCAGCCCGGCCCCGAGCACCACTGCTCCGACGATCGGTACGTAGCGTGAAGTTCCAACCACGGAAAGTCATCTCCATCGGTGCTGTGACGCAGGCCATGACCTCGACGCGACGCAGCGTGCCGCACCGGCGCGGCGACACGCCCGAAAGGCACCCACCGGAGTGACGCCCGCCCGGGCGGCGGAGGACGCCGGCCGCGTCAGGGCATACCGTGGTGGGGTGCGCTTCCTCCTCCGTCCCGGCTGGCTGGCCTTCATCGGGGTCGTCGCCGCGTTCGTGGTGATCTGCTACACGCTGCTCGCCCCGTGGCAGTTCGGGCGCGAGGCCGAGCGCGACGCCCAGCAGAAGGCGATCGACAGCGCCACCCTCGCGGGCCCGGTGCCGCTGGGCACGCTCGTTCCCGCCGGTCAGGGCGTCACGACCGGCGACGAGTGGCGTCAGGTCACCGTCACCGGCACCTACCTCCCCGCCGACGAGTCGCTCGTGCGGCTGCGCGTGTACGACGGCAAGCCGGCGTTCGAGGTCCTCACCTCGCTGCGCACCGACGACGGGCGGCTGCTCGCCGTCGACCGCGGGTACGTCACCGCGGAGAACGGCGCGATCGTGCCGGCCATCGCCCCGCCGCCCGCCGGCCGCATCACCCTCACCGCCCGGCTGCGCGTCGACGAGACCGACCCCGACAAACGTCCGGCGTTCACCTCCGACGGCTACCGCCAGCAGTACGTCACCGACTCGCGCACGCTGGCCGCCGCCACCGGCCTGGCCCTGGAGCCGGGCTACCTGCAGCTCGCCCCCGGCCAGCCCGGGGTGCTCAACGCGCTTCCGGTGGAGCCCGACACCGGCGCCGGCGCCGCACCGTTCACCAACTTCTCCTACGCCCTGCAGTGGCTGACGTTCGGCGCGATCGCCGTGTTCGCATGCGCCTACTTCGTGCGGCTGGAGCTGCTGCAGCGTCGCAAGGGCGAGGGTCGCGTCGCCGACCGGACGGCGCTGCGCCGGGCCCTGGCGGGCGACGACGAGGACGAGCCCGCGCAGGCCTCCGAGACCCCCCTCGACGACCGCTACGGCCGCCGCTGACGCGCTACCCACCCGCGAGTTCGCCCTCTCGACCCGGCGAGTTCGCCAGCTGGTCCGGCGAGCTCGCGATCCGGCGGCGTGAGTTCGCGATTCCGCCGCGAAACCGGCGATCCCGGGACCGTCGAGACGGCCGACCCAGGCCGCGAATCGGCGAACTCGCCGCGAGGAGACGACGGACCCGCCGGGCGAGCTGGCGGAATCGCCGCCTTCGTTCGACGCTGGTCACACCGGGCGGGCCACCACCGCGGCCAGCACCGCCGACGCCGCTCCCACCAGCCGCGACAGCCGGGCAGCCCGGCGCAGATCCGCCGGCGTCGGGGGTGGGCCCGAGCCCAGTCGCGGCCGTTCCTCCACCCCGTGCGCGTAGACCGTCCGCCCCCCGAGCGTGACGCCCAGCGCCCCCGCCGCCGCGGCCTCGACCGGGCCCGCGTTGGGGCTCGGATGCCGTCGCGCGTCCCGGCGCCAGGCGGCCAGCGCGGCACGCGGCGAACCCCCGACGGCCGGCGCGAGCCCCGCGAACAACAGCGCCGCCATCCGCGCGGGGGCCAGGTTGGCCACGTCGTCCCACCGTGCCGAGGCCCAGCCGAACCGCTCGTAGCGCGGCGACCGGTAGCCCACCATCGCGTCGAGTGTGTTGACGGCGCGGTAGCCCAGCAGCCCCGGGATCCCCGCGACCGCTCCCCAGAACAACGGCGCGACGACGGCGTCCGAGGTGTTCTCGGCGAGCGATTCCACCCCCGCACGAGCCATTCCCGGAAGGTCCAGCAGGTTCGGATCCCGCCCGCACAGGGACGGGATCCGCGCCCGGGCCGCCGCGAGATCCACCGGCTCCCGACGAGCGGCACTCTCGTCGCCCGGGTTACGACGCGAGTGCCGTTCGTCGGACGGGGAGGGGGGTGCTCCCAGTTCCTCCGCCAGCGCCTCGCCGTGGCCCGCCAGGGACGAGCCGCCCAGCACCGCCCACGTCGCCGCCGCCGTGAGCAGGGTGCGCAGCACCGGTGGCCGCGCCGTCTCCGCCGCCACCCCCAGCGCCACCGCCCCGCCCACCAGCACCGCCGTGTACGCGACGCCGGCGGAGCGGCGGTCGGCGTACCACCGCCGCTCCAGCCAGGCCGCGCACGTGCCGAAGCCGGCCACCGGGTGCCCCCGACGGGGGTCGCCCCACACGGCGTCGGCCGCCGCCCCCAGTACGAGCCCCACTGCACGCGATCTCACCCCGCGAAACTACGGGGAGGGCGGGATCATGGTGGTCATGCGTACCGATCTGGATCCCGTGGAGGTGGGCGCGGGCCCCTTCTACAAGCTGATGACCTCGGTGATCGTGCCCCGGCCGATCGCGTGGGTCTCCACCCGCTCGGCCGACGGCGTGAACAACCTCGCCCCGCACTCGTTCTTCACCGTCTCCTGCGTGGACCCGCCGATGATCCAGTTCACGAGCGTCGGGAAGAAGGACTCGCTGCGCAACGCCACCGAGACGCGCGAGTTCGTGGTGTGCCTGGCCCCGGAGCCGCTGTTCGAGCAGGTCAACGCGACGGGCACGAACTTCCCGGCGGGCGTGAGCGAGTTCTCCGAGGTGGGCCTGACCGAGGAGGCGAGCTCGCTGGTGGCGCCGCCGCGGGTGGCGGAGTCACCGGTGGCGCTGGAGTGCCGCCTGCACCTCGCGCTCGAGCTGGGCGACTGCACCGTGGTGATCGGCCGCGTGGTGCACGCCGCCATCGACACCGACGTCTTCGACGGCGAGCCGATGGGCCAGGACGCCGACGGGCACCTGATCCTGCCGGAGATCGACCGGCTCAAGCCGCTCGCGCGGCTGGGGCGCAACGAGTGGTCGACGATCGGCGAGCTGCTCGACATCACCCGCATCCCGTACAAGAACTGGCCCGGGCACTACTCGCCCCCGACCGCCTGACCCAGCCGCAGGCCGTGGAGGCGCTGGGCCTCGCCGGCGATCCGGTGCAGCGAGCACGGCCAGAGTTCGCCCGACCCGCTGGAGTTGCGGCACGAGGTGCAGCGCCCCAGCCGGTCGGGCACGTGCGCGGCGAGCAGCCGCCGCCACACCTCGGGCATCCCCGCCATGACGGCAGCCATGGACTGGTCCCCCTGCTTGTCACTCACAAGTACCCCCAACCCGTGCGTGTGCCCGACCAATCCCCTCCGCGGAGGTCCCTCGGTGGACGGTGCAGCGTCCGCGGTGGGCGACTGCACCGTTCACCGTACTGTCGGGCACGACCGTTCGACGTACCACCGCGGCCGTTCGACGGAAAGCCCTGCCCTACAGGGTGAACTCCCCCTCCGGCGTGGCCACGAGGGTGTCGGTGTCGGCTCCGTGCAGGTCGTTCTCCCGCCCCCGCAGCTCGACGCGGCGGATCTTCCCCGAGATGGTCTTGGGGAGCGGCGCGAACTCCAGACGACGGATCCGCTTGTACGGGGCGAGGTTGTCCCGGGCGAACTGCAGGATCTCCCGGGCCGTGTCCTCCGTCGGCTCGTAACCGGCCGCGAGCACCACGTAGGCCTTGGGCACCGCGAGCCGGACCGGGTCGGGCGAGGGCACGATGGCCGCCTCCGCGACGGCCGGGTGCTCGATGAGCACGCTCTCCAGCTCGAACGGGCTGATCCGGTAGTCGCTGGCCTTGAACACGTCGTCGGCGCGCCCGACGTAGGTGATGTAGCCGTCCTCGTCGCGGGATCCGACGTCACCGGTGTGGTAGACCCCGCCGGCCATGGCCTCGGCGTTGCGCTCGGCGTCGCCGTAGTAGCCGACCATCAGCCCCAGCGGCCGGGCCTCGAGGTCGACGCAGATCTCGCCCTCGGCCACGCCCTTCTCGCCGGTGGCCGGGTCGACGAGCACGATCGGGTAGCCCGGGATCGGACGCCCCATCGAGCCGGGCTTGACGATCTGCCCGGGCGGGTTGCCGATCTGCACGGTGGACTCGGTCTGCCCGAACCCGTCGCGGATCCGCACGCCCCAGGCCTTGTCGATCTTGTCGATGACCTCGGGGTTGAGCGGTTCCCCCGCGCCGACGACCTTCTGCGGCGGGTTCTTCAGCACCGACAGGTCGGCCTGGATGAGCATCCGCCACACCGTGGGCGGGGCGCAGAAGCTCGTGACGTTGCAGCGGTCCAGCACCGCGAACACACCGGCGGCGTCGAACTTCGTGTAGTTCATGACGAGCACGCACGCCTCGGCGATCCACGGCGTGAAGACGTTGCTCCACGCGTGCTTGGCCCAGCCGGGCGAGGAGATGTTGAGGTGGACGTCGCCGGGCTCCAGCCCGATCCAGTACATCGTGGAGAGGTGCCCCACGGGGTAGGACGCGTGGGTGTGCTCCACGAGCTTCGGCTTCGCCGTGGTGCCGGAGGTGAAGTAGAGCAGCAGCGTGTCGGAGCCGAACGTGGCGCCGTCGGGCGTGAATTCCGCGGAAGCCGCGGAGGCATCGGAGTAGTCGAGCCATCCGGACGGCGCGTCCCGGACGGCGATCTTCGTGTAGTCACCCTCGACCTCGTCGAACTTCCCGACGTCGGCACCGCCCACCACCACGTGCTTCGCCGCGCCCCGGTCGAGCCGGTCGCGCAGGTCCGCGGGGGTGAGCAGCGTGGTGGCCGGGATGACGACCGCACCGAGCTTCATCGCGGCGAGGATGGTCTCCCACAGCTCGAACTGGTTGCCGAGCATCAGGATGATCCGGTCGCCGCGGGCCACGCCCTGGGCGCGCAGCCAGTTGGCCACCCGGTTCGACCGCTCCGAGAGCTCTGCGTAGGTCCAGTGGGCCTCGCTGCCGTCCTGCTCGATGATCCACAGTGCCCGCTGGTCGCCCCGCTGGGTGGCGACGTTGTCGAAGTGGTCGAGCGCCCAGTTGAACTCCCCGATCTCCGGCCACCGGAAGTCGCGGTAGGCCCTGTCGTAGTCCTCCCGGTTGGCCATCAGGAACTCACGGGCCGTGTAGAAGGCCTCTGCCGACGCGTTCATAGATCCACCTCGTGAAATAGCCGCTCTGCTCGCGATGCACCTTAATGATCGAGGGCCCCGGATCCCACCCGGACGTGCACCGTTCCTGGCCGGACAGGCAGTACTGCGGCGTCCTACGGTGATCGGGTGCATCTCCGCCCCCGGCTCGTCGTCCCGGCCCTGCTCGCCTGCCTGCTCGCCGGCTGCGGCACCCCGGTGGACGGCACGCCGTCGGCCGCGGAGTCGACCGCCTCCGCCATCCCGACGACGGGCGCGGCCCCCACGACGACCGAGGAGCCGACCACCGGCCCGGCCCCCTCCCCCGCCTCGACGCTGCCGAGGCCGACCGTGAAGTCGTCCGGCGCCGCGGAGGCGGGCCCCGTCACCCTGCTGCCCTGGCCGACCGCGGACCCGAAACGCCTCCAGACCGCCGTGGACGGCGGCTCCCAGCCGTGGCTGCTCGACCCGTCCGACCTCGCGGACTCCTACGTCTCGGCCACCTACGGCTGGACCGCGGCCGACTCCACGCCGCGAGCCGGTGGCACGTCGGCGAGGACCGTCGTGGACGTCCGCAACGCCGACGGCGCCCGCCGCACCCTGACCGTCGCCCAGCCCGGTCGGAAGGGTCAGGGCGGGATCTGGCTGGTGACGGCGGACGCCAGGGGTTAGTGCCTGCGGTACCAGTCGCGCCAGATGAGCCGGTGCACCGGCACCCACCGGGGGATCGAGCGCACCCCCGGGATGAAGGGGACCAGCACCAGTCCGAGGGTCAGCAGCATCATCAGGCCCCAGACCTGGGCGTCGGCGTTCTCCGACGTGGCGAACGGGGGCACCTGGTACCAGAACGTGTAGAGCCACATCCACGGCTGGCCGGGGTAGTTGCCCGTCTCGTTCATCATGCCCCACTGGTCGCCGCCGAGGCTGCGGGCGCGGGCCTGGTCCTCCAGGTAGGCGCCGTCGGCGAGCAGCAGCAGGCCGCGGGTGGCGTCGCCGCCGTAGAAGGTGCCGGAGGGATCCAGCGCCCCCTCGAGACCGCCGGTGCGCGCGAGCGCCAGGAACGACGACGCGATCACCGGGACGGGGCCGTAGTCACCCGGGGCCACGCCCGCGGGGTCGCCGTCCGGAGCGGCCGTCAGCGCGTCGGAGTAGGCGGTGCTCCAGGCAGTCCGCTGCTCGGGCGGGGCCGCGGCCCAGGTGTCGAGCGCGGCGGCCGTCGTGGGGTCGGCGGAGCGGCGCAGCGGGGCCAGCACCAGGTCCTGCGCCGGGTCGACCGGGATGGTGACGCCCGCCCAGCGCTGCAACGCCAGCGGGCCGAGGGTCTGGCCGGGACCGGCGTCGTTGTAGGGCGCGCCGTAGCCCGCGCTGGTGGTGGTGCCCGCGAGCTCGCCGGTGGCCGTCGCGACCACGTCGTTCGGCGCGGCCGCGGCCCAGCCGACCAGGCTGATCGGCTTCTCGTCGGGCGAGGAGAACACCGCGGCGAGCGCGATGGTGAGCACGAGCATCGCCACCAGGGCGAGGGTGAACTCCTTGACCAGGTCGTAGGGCCGGGTCGGGAAGGCGTGGGAGTCCGGCGTGCGGTCGCGGCCGGTGGGGCGCAGCGTGGAGGCCATCGTCATCACCCCGTGGTCGTGAGGTCGCGGGCGGCCGGAGCGACGGGGATCGGCCCGGTGGGTGTCGCACCGTCGTCGGGTCCGTCGAGCACCGCGTCGATGGGCGGGACCACACCGTGGCGCCGCACGAGCACGATGTGCGCGACGACGATCACGCCGACGACCAGCGGCAGCAGCGTGACGTGCCAGAGCAGCATCTGCCCGGGATCGAGGACGTTGAAGAACGCCCCGATGCCGACGGAGTTGAGGCCGTCCTTGGCCTCACCCGCGATCCACTGCGAGTCGAAGTTGGTCTGCGAGAGGTAGCCGGTGAACGCGGTGCCGATCGAGCCCACGAACGCGACGGCGCCCGTCATCCAGGTCAGGGCCCGCTTGCCGCGCCAGGCCGCCATGAAGAACTTGCCCCACAGGTGGATCACCATCGTGGCGAAGAACAGCTCGACGCTCCACAGGTGCGTGGAGTTGACGAAGTGGCCCAGGCCCGAGGTGTGCCACCAGGTGACCCCGCCGATCGCGAGCACGCACCCGGTGCCGATCACGACGACCAGCGACGCGAGCGACAGCACCCCGAACACGTAGATCCACGACGAGACGTACGCGGGCTGGCGGTCGGGCAGCAGTTCCCCCGGGGGCACCGTCCGGGCGAGCCGGGTGCGCAGGCCGACGGTCCAGCTGCTCACGAGGCGTCCCCGTCACCCGAGCCGGGCCCGTGGAACGGCACGAGCACCGCGAGCAGGAACACCACCACCATCACCGCGATGACGACGAGGTTCGCCACCGAGATGTGGACGACCCCCCAGTCCACGTAGCTGCCGTTCATGGCACGCACCTCCGGGTCGGGAACCGTGGACCCGCAGGCTCGTCTCCACGACGGGGTGACGGCAGAGCCGCTGGACCCTGCCGGACGGGACCAAAGCCATCACGATGGGTGGGCACCATCACTGGTTCGAGTGAACAACGGCGGGAAGTGCAGCGTTCCGGCCGGAGCCGTCGATAGGCCAGTCAAGACCGGCGCACACCGCGCAGGGCACGATCCCTCGGGGGTTGACGACATGAGCAACGAGACCAGCACCGACTCGGTCCAGCAGGACATGTTCACCGTGCTGCACGGGCAGCCGGCCCCCGTCGTGACCCGCTGGAGCTACTGCGCCGCCGACCCGTACGCCGTCACGCTCGCCGTCCGGACCAGGCACGACCGCTGGGTCGAGTGGCTGGTGGGCCGGGACCTGGTCGCCGAGTCGCTGGAGGCGCCCGCGGGCATGGGCGACATCCGGATGAGCCCGCAGACCGTGCAGGGCTACGACATCGTCGAGATCGAGATCCGGTCCACCGACGGCCGGGCGATCCTCGAGGTCGACCGCGACCTGCTGCGGCACTTCGTCACGTCCACCACGGAGATCGTCGCTCTGGGTGACGAGACCGGCCGCATGGACCTCGACGGCGAGATCGCCCGGCTCACGCAGAACTGCTGAGCCGCTAGTCCTCGTCCCGGCGGTAGGGCTGCGTGAACCGTGCGATCCGGCCCGGGACGCGGGCCGCGAGCCGCCCGTCGCGCACCTGCTGCGCGACCCCGCGCAGGAACCCCGCCTTGAGCGCCCGGCTCTCGGCCGCCTCGTCGAGGTAGGCCAGGGCGTAGATCATCCCGACCAGGACGCCGCCCGCGATCGCCATCAGGCGCACCCACGGCTCCGACGGCACGAGCACGTAGATTCCCACGGCGACCGGCGCGATCTGCACGAGCGACCGGAACAGCGACCGCAACCGCCACCACCGCGCGGTGACGTCGTGCAGCACCCACTGGCTGTAGCGGATGGGGAGCCGACCACCGAACGCGTACCAGAGCCAGCGCAGTGGATCCGGGCGTTTCACCCCCGTCACGGTACCCGCGGCGTGGTCTGATGCGGGGTGTGAGAGCGCTGAGCACCAGGTCCGTGGCCGAGGGCATGCAGGCCCTCGCCCGTGCGACCGCCGACCCCACCAGCACCGTCTCCGAGGCGTGGCCCATGCCGGGCAACGCCGGGCTGTCCTTCGGCTGCGACGTGGTGGACCGCGACGGCACCACGCCGCTCGTGATCCGGCTCGCCCCGCCCGGCGTGCGCCGCCGCGGCAACACCGACGTGCTGCGCATCGTCCCCCTGCTCGACTCGCTCGCCGCCGCCGGTGTGCCGGTGGCGGCCGTGCGCTGGAGCGTCGACGACCCGCGGTGGTTCGGCACCGACGCCGTGGTCCAGGACCGCCTCGACGCGCTGCCGCTGCACATGGCCGACCCCGCGCTGAGCGCCACCGTCTCCGTGCCCCACGCGCTGGCCCAGGCGGTGGAGGTGCTGGCGCGCATCCACGCGACCCCTCCCCCGCCGGGCTGGCCGGAGCCCCGCCCCCTCGCCGAGGAGATCGACTTCTGGGCGCCGATGCTCGGCCGGTCGAGCGAGCCGGCGTGGACCGACGCCGGCACCGCGCTGCGCGACGCATTGCTCGCCGGGATCCCCGACGACCCCGCCGTCGGCGTCTTCCACGGCGACTTCCACACCAACAACATCCTGTTCGACGCCGACGGCACGCTCGCCGCCGTCGTCGACTGGGAGATCTCCGGCGTCGGCGCGCAGCTGCTCGACCTGGCCTGGCTGGCGATGTTCACCGATCCCGGCTGCTGGGAGCCCGCTTTCGGCGCCCGGATGCGCGTGACGGCCGACCCGGCGTGGCTGCGCGAGCGCTACGAGACCGCCACCGGCCGGAGCACCGGGACGTTCGACTGGTTCCGGGCGCTGGCCTGCTACCGGTTCGGTGTCATCACCGTCTTCAACGTCTACCTGCACCGCAGCGGCAAGCGCGTGGACGCGACCTGGGAGGACCGGGCCCGGTCGATCCTGCCGCTGCTGCACCGGGGGCTGGAGTTCCTGCGATGAGTGACCTCTTCGACCTGACCGGCCGCACGGCGCTGATCACCGGCGGCAGCCGTGGACTCGGTCGCGAGATGGCCCTGGCCTTCGCCCGCGCGGGCGCCGACGTCGCGGTCGCCTCCCGCCACCTCGACGCCTGCGAGGCCGTGGCGGACGAGGTCCGCGCGTTGGGCCGTGAGGCGTCCGCGCACGCGTGCCACCTCGGGCGCTGGGACGAGATCGGCGCGCTCGCCGACGCCGTGACCGCACGGTTCGGCCGCGTCGACGTGCTGGTCAACAACGCCGGGAAGTCACCCCTCTACGACCGGCTCACCGACCTCACCGAGGCCCAGTACGACAGCGTGCTGGATCTGAACCTCAAGGGCCCGTTCCGGCTCACCGCCCTGCTCGCGGAGCGGATGCAGGCGGCCGGGCGCGGCTCGGTGATCAACATATCGAGCATCGGGGCGCTGCGGCCCGACCCGTCCGCCGCCCCGTACTCCGCGGCCAAGGCCGGCCTCAACGCGCTGACGGTGGCGCTGGCCCACACCTACGGGCCCGAGGTCCGGGTCAACGCCATCGCGCCCGGCGCGTTTGCCACCGACATCGCCCGGGCCTGGACGCCCGACGTCGTGGCCGCGCTGGAGGCGCGCACCGCGCTGCACCGGGTGGGCCGGCCGTCGGAGATCGTCGGCGCGGCGCTCTACCTCGCGAGCGACGCGTCGACGTACACGACGGGCACGATCCTGCAGGTGGACGGGGGGACGCGCTAGCGCGCTCCTAGAGGCCCGAGCCGGGGCCGACGTCGTCGCGGCCGGACGCGGGGGCGGCCGCCCCACCGGCGTCGCGGAACGAGTCGATCACGGCGGCGGGCTCGCGCAGCGCGTGGCGACCGGTGGGCACGTCCTCGGCGGCGTCCCGGGCCGCGTCCTCGAAGGCCGGGCCGCCCGCCGCGTCCACCGCCGCGTCGGCCTCCGGGTCCGCCGGCACCACGATGGCGGGCTCGGTCTCGACGGGCCGTGCCCCGTCCCCCACGTCGTGCACGGCCGCCTCCTCGGCGGAAGCGGCGCCGCCGTCGATGCCGACGTCGGTGCCCTCCCCGTCCGCCGTGCCGTCGGCCACCAGCCGCCCCGCCCGCTCGTCGTCCACCGGGAGCTCGTCGGGCTGCTCGCGGCGCAGCCGCTCGTCGAGGCTGTCGCCGCCGCGCATCCCGGCTCCGGTGACACCGTCCTCGTCGAGGCCGTACGGGCGGTCCGGGGGCACGTAGCCCGCGTCGAGCGCGTCGGCGCCGCCGGCAGGCCCGTCGAGGGTCTCGGCGTTGTCGAGCTGGACGGCGGCCCCCAGGTCGGGGGACTGCGGCTGCTGGTCGTCGGGGTGGGCCATGGCGGCGGTGTACCCGGACCGCGCCGGGGCCACACCCTGGCCCGTCATCCGATGTGGTCTGATCCGGGCATGACATCGGCGCGGCCGTCCGGGCCCATCCGGACGAGGGACGCCGCCGCGACCCGCCGCGCGCTCCTCGCCGCGGGGCGGGAGCTGTTCGCGTCGGAGGGCTTCGACCGCACCACGGTCCGCGCGGTGGCCGAGCGGGCCGGGGTCAACCAGGCCCTGCTGTTCCGCTACTTCGGCAACAAGGAGGGCCTGTTCGCGGAGGCCATCCGCGACGACGCGCTGGAGGTGCTGGAGGCGGGCCCCCGTCGCGACCTGCTGGAGCGCACCGTCGCGACGTTGTTCCACGCCTCGTCCGCCGCGGACGCCGAGCCGCTGCTGGCCGTGCTGCGGGGGGCGAGCAGCTCGCAGATCGGCGCCGAGGTGCGCCAGCAGCTCGCCGACTCCTACGTCTCCGCTTTCGCCGACCTGGTGGACACACCCGACCGGGCCGACGCCGTGCTGCGCGCCGAGCTGTTCCTGAGCTGGCTGCTGGGGATCTCCCTGTCGCGCTCGGCCGACCTGCCCGGGCACAGCCTCGACGAGGTAGCGGCGCAGGCCCACCTGCTGAGAGCGGCTCGGGCCCTGCTCGGGCCCCTCCCCGCCACCCTCGCCACTGATCCACCGGGTTCCTAGCGTCGCCACCGACGGCCGCCGGGGGCGGTCAGCCCGTGAGCTCCTGGCACAGCGTCCAGAGGCGTTCCCGGTCGGCGGGGGTCTCCCGCGTCCACGGCACGTAGTGCTCGGGCCGGGCCCGCCGGTCGTGCCAGAAGCGCCCGGTGCCGATCACCGCGGCGGGTGCGGCGCTGAGCCACACGGCGGTGTCGGCGCCCTCGTCCGGGGTGCGCAGGAGCGGCCCGACGACCGTGCGGAACGCGGGCAGCGAGCTGGTGACCCCGGGGGTGTCGGCCCAGCCGGGGTGCGTGGCGTGCACCGACACCCCGGACGCCGCGAGCCGGTCGGCCCACAGCCCGGTGAGCACCACCTGCATCCGCTTGGTGCGGGCGTAGGCGGCGGTGCCGCTGTAGGGCACCTTCGTCGACTCGACGTCGTCGAGCTCCAGCTTCTGCGCGTACATCCCGCCCGACGAGACGAACACGACCCGGCCGTCCGGGGCCAGCGACGGCGCGAGCAGCGAGGTGAGCAGGTGCGGGCCGAGCACGTGGGTGGCGAACGCCAGCTCGTGCCCCTGCGGCGAGAGCGTCCGGGACGGCGGCAGCACCCCCGCGTTGTGGATCAGCACGTGGGGCCCGGTGTCGGCCAGCTCCTTCGCGGCGCGGCGCACGTCGTCGAGGTCGGACAGGTCGCACAGCGTCACGTGCAGGTCCGCGCCCGGGACGGCGGCCGCCACCGCGTCGCGGGCCGCGGCGCCGCGCCCGGCGTCGCGGACGACGAGGTGCACGGTGGCGCCCAGCCGTGCGAGGCCCTCCACCGTCGCGAGGCCGAGCCCGGAGCTCGCCCCGGTGACGAGGACGACGCGGCCGCGCAGGGCGTCGGGGGCGGGGTCGCCGCGGTCGCCGACGAAGCCCGCGGAGCGCAGCAGGTAGCCCAGCCGCGAGTAGCCGGGCGCGATGGTGCGGTCGAGAACGGTGTCGACGATGCGCGCGAGCATGATTGCGTCTCCCTGTTCCGGTGATTGCCCACTAGCCTGCCCGGATGGGCAGAACTGCGCTCCTCGTGGGCACCTCCGACGGCACGCGGCTGGTCGGGCAACGCTGGACGGTCGACGGGGAGGCGCGGGCCGCGCTCGTCCTCGTCCACGGGATGGGCGAGCACTCGCTGCGCTACGACCGTGTGGGCAAGGCGCTGGCCGCCGCCGGCATCGAGGTACTGGCCGTCGACCAGCGCGGGCACGGCCGCACCGCGGGCATCTCCGGCGAGCCGCTGGGTTCGCTGGGCAAGCCCGGCTGGGACGGGCTCGCCGCCGATCTCGCCCTGGTGGTGCGCAGCACCCGCGGGGAGCGGCCGGAGATCCCGATCGTCGTGCTCGGCCACAGCATGGGCTCCTGGGTGGTGCAGCAGTACCTGCTGGAGCACTCCGACGACATAGCCGCCGCCGTGCTCACCGGCACCGCCGCGCTCGACCAGGTGGTGACGGTGGTCGACCCCACCAAGGAGGTGGACCTCAGCGCGTTCAACGGGCCGTTCGCCCCGGCCCGCACCGACTTCGACTGGCTCTCGCGCGACGAGCAGGAGGTGGACGACTACGTGGCCGAGCCGCTGTGCGGCTTCGGCCTCGACACCGACGCCACCGTGGGCATGGTCGCCGCGGCGCCCCGGCTCGCGGACGTGTCCTCCCTGCGCAAGGGCCTGCCCGTCTACATCGCGGTGGGCTCGGCCGATCCCGTCAACGCGGGCGGCGCCTGGCTGGCGCCGCTGCTGGAGCGCTACGAGGCCGCGGGGGTCGACCTCACCACGAAGGTCTACGACGGCGCCCGCCACGAGGTGTTCAACGAGACCAACCGCGACGAGGTGGTGGCCGACCTGATCACCTGGCTCGACGCGAAGCTCGCCTAGCGTTCGACGTGCACCTGAACGGACCGGCCGTCCCCGGACAGCCAGCCCTTCTTCTCCGCGTAGCCGGTCATGGCGCTCCAGCGCTCCGCCCAGTCGGGCGCCGTGGCCAGCAGCGCGGCGCGGGAGCGCAGCACCGCGAGATCCAGGTGGGCGTTGTCGGAGTCCACCAGCTCCCCGGTGCCCGTGGTCCTCAGCGCCGTGCGCAGGGCCGCCTCGTCGAGATCGGTCTCCAGGTGCAGCCGGCCGCAGTCGTCGGCGTCGCTCACGACGGCGCCGTCCTTCCCCACTCGCACGATCATGGCCATAGTCTTCCACCCGTGGCACTCCCCGAGGAGATCTCGGTGGTCACCGTCGGGCGGGCAGCCCGCTCACCGGCTGATCAGGGGGACCGGCGGCGCTCCCACCAGTACACCTGACGCTCCTCGCAACCCGCGGCGTCGCGCAGGGAGCAGGTTCCGCAGTAGAGCGGCTCGCCTGCGCGGCGCGGGAACCGCTCCCGGTAGGCCCGCGTCTCGGCGTCCAGCGTGGCCGGGTCGGGCTCGGGGCCCGGCGGGGTCTGGTAGCTGAGGCAGCAGCCCGCCTTGCGTCCGAGGTAGAGCGGGCCGATGGCGGTCTCGGCCACCCGCACCGTCGGGCGCTGCCGCCACGGCGCGCCGGGCGCGTCCAGCGCGGCCCGCACCGCGTCGACGGCGCGCTGGTCCACGGGCAGCCCGGGGACGTGGAGCACGGCCGAACCCACGCCGTCGGCCACCTCCGTCCACGCCGCGGACCGCCCGACGCGGCCGAGCCGCCGGCAGGCCTCCACCAGTGGCCCCGCCACGTCGACCAGTGCCGCCAACGCCGGCGCCGTCGGGTCCTCGACGACCCGGACCCCGTCCATCCCCGCCCACGGATGCCCGGCGGCGACGGCCACGGCGACCGGGCCGGGATCGACACGCCCGGGCCTGCCGTCGGCCTCCACCCGCCACCGCACCGCGTCGGCCTCCACGAGCAGCCCGGCCGACGCCGTCGCCAGCGTGAATGCGACGGCACCGGCGAGCTCCCCCGCCACCCAGCTGACCAGCCACTTCGCCGCGGCGGCCGGGGTCGCGTCGTACTCGCCGACCAACCGGGCGTGCACCGCGGGCAGGGAGGCGAGCACCGCCTCCGGGCCCGCCCAGCTACCCGTGGACCCGGCCGCGTCGTAGCGACCCGTGAAGACCGGCAGCTGCGCGGCGAACCACCGCGACGGCGACGGGGCGGCGAGCAGGAGATCGGAGGCACTCACGCCGTCAAATTAGGACAGCCTTGCCTCATACGACCAGTCCGAGCAGCAGGACGAACACCAGCCCGACCACGGAGATGATCGTCTCCATCACCGACCACGTCTTGATGTTCTGCCCGACACTCAGCCCGAAGTATTCCTTGACCAGCCAGAACCCCGCGTCGTTGACGTGGGAGAAGAACAGCGAGCCGGCGCCGATGGCCAGCACCAGCAGCGAGGTCTCCCCCGGGTCGAGGGTGCTGACGAGCGGCGCCAGGATCCCCGCCGCCGTCACGGTCGCGACCGTCGCCGAGCCGGTGGCCAACCGGATCAGCACCGCGATGAACCACGCCAGCAGCAGCACGGAGACACCGCTGCCCGCCACGAAGCCGGCGATGAGGTCGCCGATCTTGGTGTCCACCAGCGTCTGCTTGAACCCGCCACCCGCCGCGACGATGAGGAGGATGCCCGCGATCGGCGGCAGCGACTTCTCGATCGACGACGAGACGCCGCGCACGCCCATCCCGCGCCCGAGCGTGAACATCGCGACGACGACGGCGATCAGGAGCGCGATCAGCGGCGTGCCGACGAAGTCGAAGACCCCCCGCATCAGGTCGCCCTTGGCCGTGAAGATGTCGACCAGCGCCTTGCCCATCATGAGGACGACGGGCAGCAGCACGGTGGCCAGCGTGAGGCCGAACGTGGGCCGGACGCGCGTCTCGACGGCCGTGCCCCCGCCGGACGGGGCCTCGGAGAACAGTTCCGGCGCCGGCACGTCCACCCACCGCGCGGCGACGCGGGCGAACAGCGGCCCGGCGATCGCGATGGTCGGGATGGCGATGAGCACGCCGAGCCCGAGCGTCAGCCCGAGGTTCGCGTTGAGCGCGGCCACGGCCACGAGGGGGCCGGGGTGCGGCGGGATGAACCCGTGCATCGCCGACAGGCCGGCGAGTGCGGGGATGCCGACCGCGATGATCGACAGTCCGGAGCGCCGGGCCACCAGGAAGATCACGGGCATCAGCAGCACGAGGCCGATCTCGAAGAACATCGGCAGCCCGATCAGGGCCCCGACCAGCGCCATCGCCCACGGCAGCGTGCGCGTGCTGGAGCGTCCGATGATCGTGTCGACGATCTGGTCGGCCCCGCCGGAGTCGGCCAGCAGCTTGCCGAACATCGCGCCGAGCGCGATCAGCGTGCCGACGCTCGCGGCGGTGTCGCCGAACCCCTTGGAGAAGCCCGTGACGGCGTCGCCCACGGGCCTCCCGGCGATCGCGGCGACGACCAGCGAACCGACGGTCAGCCCCAGGAACGGATGGACGTGGAAGCGTGTGATGAGCAGGACGATGACGGCGATGCCGACGAGCGCGGCCGCGATGAGCTGGAACGCCACGGTCAGACCTCCGATCCGGTGGTGACGGCGAGGTAGTCCTCGACGAGCTCGTCGACGGTCCGGTCGAGGCCCAGGGCCACGCCGTTCTCGTCGGGGCCGAGCGGTTCGAGGGTGGCGAACTGCGAGTCGACGAGGCTGGCCGGCATGAAGTGCCCGAGGCGGCCCTGCACCCGGCGGGCGACCACCTCGGGGCTCCCGTCGAGGTGCACGAAGAACTGTGTGGGCGCGGCGTCGCGGAGGACGCCGCGGTAGGAGCGCTTGAGCGCCGAGCAGCTGACCACTCCGCCGCCGTCGGCGTGCGCGGCCAGCCAGGCGCCGATGGTGTGCAGCCAGGGCAACCGGTCGGCGTCGTCGAGCGGCACTCCGGCGGCCATCTTGGCGACGTTCTCCGGCGGGTGGAAGTCGTCGGCGTCGGCGAACGGGACGCGCAGACGCTGGGCCAGCGCGGCGCCGACGGTGGTCTTGCCGGAGCCGGAGACGCCCATGACGGTGAGCAGCGGCGGCGAGGGTGGGACGTGCATCGTTGCGGTCCTCTCGTGAACGGTGTCCCCAGAGTCCGCTTATAAGTACTACTTTTGCAAGACTGGATCGGTTTAGATATTACGAATTGCTGATGCGGTGCCAGGATGAGCCGGTGACGCTCCCGCAGAACGGACTGCACGCCGACATGCTCGACCGGATCGGCGTGCTGCTGGCCTCGGGCGAGCTCGCCGAGGGCCAGGTCCTGCGGGCCGACGACCTGGGGGTGCGTTTCGGCGTCTCGCGCACCGTCGTCCGCGAGGCCGTGCGCGTCCTGGAGTCGATGGGCATGGTCAGCAGCCGCCGCCGCGTGGGCACCACCGTCGCGCCGCGGTCGCGCTGGAACGTCTACGACCCCCTGCTCATCCGCTGGCGCCTCGCCGGCCCCGGCCGCGACGACCAGCTGCGCTCGCTCTCGGAGCTGCGCGCCGGGTTCGAGCCGGTGGCCGCCCGCTACGCCGCGGGGCGCGCCACCCCCGAGCAGTGCGGGGCGCTCACCGGCGCCGTGATGGACATGGCGGTGCACGGCCGCTCCGGCGACCTCGACGCCTACCTCGACGCCGACGTCCGCTTCCACCGCGCCCTGCTGGAGGCCACGGGCAACGAGATGCTGGCCGCACTGGCCGACGTCGTGACCGAGGTGCTCACGGGCCGCACCCACCACGGCCTGATGCCCGCCCTCCCGGAGCCGGCCGCGATCCGCCTGCACGGCGACGTGGCGGAAGCCGTGGGGTCCGGCGACGCCGACGCCGCGGAACGGGCCATGCGGGCGATCATCAGCGAGGCCGCCGGGGCGATGCTGGGGCCGGACCAGGCGGTCGGTGGTCGCGGGACCCGACCATGAGCGGGAGAGGCTGCCTGCGCCCTCCGCGCCGGGCAGGATGACCCCCATGGAGCTGCCCCCCGGACTGACCGTGACGCAGAAGGCCGCACTGTGCCTCGGATCGGACTTCTGGCACACCGCCCCGGTCCCCGGGCACGGCATCGAGGCGATCATGGTCTCGGACGGCCCGCACGGCCTGCGCGCCCAGCCCGAGCAGGGCGACCACGTGGGGCTGTCCGGCAGCACCCCCGCCACCTGCTTCCCGACCGCGTCGGCGCTCGGCTCGTCGTGGGACGTGGGGCTGGCCCGGGAGATCGGCGCCGCGATCGGGGTGGAGGCGCGCGAGCAGGGCGTGGCCGTGGTGCTCGGGCCGGGCGTCAACATCAAGCGCTCGCCGCTGTGCGGCCGCAACTTCGAGTACCTCTCCGAGGACCCCCTGCTCGCCGGGCACCTCGGGGCCGCGCTGGTGGAGGGCCTGCAGTCCCAGGGCGTCGGCGCGTCGGTGAAGCACTTCGCCGCCAACAACCAGGAGACCGACCGGCTGCGCGTGAGCGCCGACGTCGACGAGCGCACGCTGCGCGAGATCTACCTGCCCGCGTTCGAGCACGTCGTCACGACGGCGGGGCCGTGGACGGTGATGTGCGCCTACAACAAGGTGAACGGCGAGTACGCCTCCCAGCACCACTGGCTGCTCACCGACGTGCTGCGCGGCGAGTGGGGCTTCGACGGGCTCGTCGTCTCGGACTGGGGCGCCGTGCACGACCGCGTCGCCGCCCTGGTCGCGGGGCTGGACCTGGAGATGCCGCCCCACCTGGGCGTGAGCGACAAGGCCATCGTCGACGCCGTGGCCGACGGGTCCCTGGACGAGGCCGTGCTCGACACGACGGTGGGCCGCGTGCTCGGCCTCGTTGAACGCGCCCGCTCCCGGCAGCCCGCCACGGTGGACGTCGCGACGACTGCCGGGGCCCACCACGCCCTCGCCCGCCGGGCCGCCGCCGACTGCACGGTGCTGCTGCGCAACGACGACGGCGTGCTGCCGCTGGTCGACCGGCCCGGGCTGCGGGTCCTCGTGGTCGGCGAGTTCGCCCGCACCCCGCGCTACCAGGGCGCCGGCAGCTCCCAGGTGAACCCGACGCGGGTCGACAACGCCCTCGACGCGCTGCGCGCCGCGCTGCCGTCGGCGGAGATCACCTTCGGCGGCGATGCGGCCGGCTCGGACGTGATCCTCGCCTTCCTCGGCCTGCCGCCGGAGGCCGAGTCGGAGGGATTCGACCGCACCCACATCGACCTGCCCCCCGAGCAGCTCCGCCTGGTCGCCGACCTCGCCGAGTCCGGCGTGCCGATCGTCGCCGTCCTCGCCAACGGCGGGGTCGTGCGCACCAGCACGTGGGAGCACCACGTCGCGGCCGTCGTCGAGTGCTGGCTGGGCGGCCAGGCCGCGGGCTCGGCCGTGGCCGACGTGCTGACCGGCGCCGTCGACCCCGGCGGCCGGCTCGCCGAGACGATCCCGCTGCACCTGCTGGACCACCCGTCGTCGCTCAACTTCCCGGGCGAGGAGGGCCACGTCCGCTACGGCGAGGGCGTGTTCGTCGGCTACCGCGGGTTCGACGCCACCGAGCGCGACGTCGCCTACCCGTTCGGCCACGGCCTGTCCTACACGACGTTCGCCCACCGCGACCTCACCGTCACGACCACGGGCACCCACGACGGCGGCGACCTGGCGCTGACCGTGGAGGTCACCGTCGGCAACACCGGCGCCCGCGCCGGGCGCGAGGTGGTGCAGCTCTACGTCGGCGACCCGGAGTCGACCGTGGCCCGGCCGCCGCGCGAGCTGAAGGGCTTCGCGAAGGTGACGCTGGCGCCCGGCGAGGAGCAGCGCGTCACGTTCACCCTCGGTGCGCGCGACCTGTCGTACTGGTCGACGGAGTTCGGGCGCTGGGTGCTGGAGGGCGGCGAGTTCGGGATCGCGGTGGGCGCATCGTCGCGGGATCTGACGCAGCGCGCCACCGTCACCGTCGACGCCATCCCGCCGCACCGGCCGTTGACCGGGATGTCGACGCTGCAGGAGTGGTTGGCCGATCCGGAGGGCGCCGCGGCGCTCGTCGCGGCCGTCGGCACCGGCCCCGACGGCCGCCCGCTCGGCGTCCTCGGCAACGCGGAGATGCTCCCCGTGATCGGCAACTTCCCGCTCGCCGTCCTCGCCGCGTTCACCGGCCTCGGGATCGACGCCGACGCGCTCGCGAAGCTCGGGGTGGAGTAGCCCGAACGGACCTGGGTGGACGAACGAACGGCGCACGGAAGCGTCCACGACGCCGACGACCGGCCCATCGGACGAGCCGAGCGGCAGATTGGACCGAACGGGTGACGACCGGCGAGCGGGCGAACAGCATCTAGAGGGCCTTTTCCTCGAGGAGTAGTAATGCAGCTCCACTCCGTCATGCATTGGAGGGTCGTTCGATCGTGGAACCCGCCCACCCGTACCGGTCCCGCCGTGGACCGGTCCACCCGGTCTCCGTCGCCGAGCTCGTGTCGCTGCACACCGGGCCGCCGGGGACCCCGGAGCGGGTGTCGGCGACGGGCGCTCCGCTCTCTGTGGGCGCGCTGCTGCGCCGCGAGGGCCGCGCACCCCACGCGTTCGACCGCCCGACGGTGCCCCGCGGCCACTCCCGGCCACCGGAGGAGCCGCCCGCCGCGCCGCCCGCCCAGGGCTCCCGAAGGGCGTCGGCGGCCACCGGGGCGCTGCTGATGGTGGGTGCCGTCCTCGGCACCGCCGTGGTTGAGCAGTCGGTCGTGTCCCTGCCGGAGGCCTCACCGGAGCTCGGCGAGCCGGCGGGCGACGCTCCCGCGCCGGCGCCCGCCCGCCCGGCGCCGTCCGCGGGCCGGACGGTGCCTGTGTCCTTCGCCGGCCCGCTGACCAGCGAGGTCCCGGTCACGACGTTCGACCTGCCGGTCGCCTCCGGCGCGTCGATCGGACGCGGGGCGCTCGGCGGTGCGCCGACCGGGACGCCGACCGGGACGCCGACCGGCCCGACCGCCCCCGGTGCGGCCGGGGCCCCACCGGTCGTCACCCCACCCGTCGCCACCCAGCCCGACGTCGTCATCCCGCAGCCGCGTCCACCCGTCGAGACCCCGCCGGCCGGCGCGGGGCCGGTCGTCATCGGCCCGGTCGCGATCGGCCCGGTCGGCCCGGCGCCGGCCGGAACCCCGCCTCCGCCGCTGGTGACCGTGACCCCTCCCGGGGTGGGGAGGCCGGTCGTCGAGCTCCCGCCGGTGACGGCGCCGACGGTGCTCGGCCCGGTCACGACCCCCGGCGTGTCGGCCTCCCCCGTGGCGGTCACCCCGCCGGCCGTGGCCGTGTCCACATCGGACGGTCTGGCTGTGACGACCACGCCCGCCGAGGTGGTGACGCCGGACGTCGGGGTCGGGCCCGTGGCGGCCGGCCCCGTCGCGCTGTCCCCGACCACGGTGGGCCTGCCGGACGTGGCCGTCTCGCCCGCGAAGGTCGACCTCGCACCCGGCGGTGCGGGCGTCACCCTGCCGTCGGTGGCCGTGTCGCCGACGGCCCTCACCACGCCGGACCTGAAGGTCGGCGCGGCCGAGGTGCCCCTCCCCGACGTCACGCTCCCGGCCGTGAGGGTGCCGGCGGTCTCGCTGCCGGTGCCGGAGCCGGTGGCGAAGGCCGTCGAGCCGGTGGCGGAGACCGTCACCCAGGTCGCCGAGCCCGTGGTCGCGGCCGTCGAGCCGGTGGCGAAGGCCGCGGCCGAGCCGGTCACCGCCGTGACCGGTGCGGTCGGCGGCCTCCTCGGCGGGAAGAAGTAGCGCCTATGTCGACACGCACACGCACCCGCGGTTCATGCCCCGCGAGGTGGTGATCGCACAGAAGCGCAGGCCGATGGGATCGTGGTCCTCGAGCGGGTGCGGGCAGGCGTCGCAGGTGGGAACGGGGAGGGCGGGAACATCGGGAAGGTCGGTGTCCGGGCTGGTGGTCATGCGTCGTCTCGTTCCGTCGTGGAGGCGCGCAGGGGTGCCCCGATGGTGTGCAGGTGGCGCAGGACGTCGGCGTAGGAGCGCACCAGCGAGCAGTGCGTGTAGCCGATCCCGCGCTCGACGCAGAACGCCTCGATGAGTGGCTGCGCGCGGCGCAGGTTGGGCCGCGGCATCGTCGGGAAGAGGTGGTGCTCGATCTGGTAGTTCAGCCCGCCGAGAGCGGCGCCGGTCCAGCGTCCGCCCACGTCACGGGAGGTCAGGATCTGCCGGTACATGAAGCTGGTGGTGTCGCCGGCCGACATCGTCTCCATGCCCTTGTGGTTCGGGGCGAACGAGCACCCCATGTAGAGCCCCCACAGGCACTGGTGCACCGCGACGAACGCGAGGGCCAGCGGCCACGGCAGCACCACGAACACCGCCGCGAGGTAGACCACCACGTGGGCGACCACGAGCACCCGCTCGAGCGTGCGCCGCCTCAGATCGCCCCGGAACGCGGCGTCGAGGCTCGCCCAGTGCAGCGCGAACCCCTCCAGCAGCAGGAGCGGGAAGAACAGGTACGCCTGGTGCCCGGCCGTCCAGTGCCGCAGCCCCCGCCGGCCCCGGCTCTGGTTCTCGGTGAAGGCCAGGATCGGGATGTCGAGGTCGGGGTCGGAGTCCTCGTTGTTGGGGTGGGCGTGGTGGCGGTTGTGCTTGGCCACCCACCAGCCGAAGCTCAGCCCGACGAGCGCGGCGTTGAGGTGCCCGACCGTGTCATTGGCCCGCTTGCCGCGGAAGATCTGCTTGTGGCCGGCGTCGTGGCCCAGGTAGGACAGCTGCGTGTAGACCACCGCGAGCGCGACGGCCACACCGAGCTGCCACCAGCTGTCGCCCAGCGCCGCGAACAGCACCCAGAGGCCTGCGAACGCGGCGAGCGTGGCGGCGAGAGAGAGCGCGTAGTAGCCGTAGCGGCGGTCCAGCAACCCGACGGCGCGGATCGTGCGGGACAGTTCGCCGTACTCGACCTGACCCCGATCGGAGGTGATCGTGGCAGTGGTACTGGCCTGGGTACTGGCCTGGGTACTGGCCTGGGTAGTGGCCTGGGTCATCCAAGACCTTCCGCGTAGCGCCGAATGGCGCACCGGGGTCTCGGGCGAAGCCACGTCGCGAGGCACGCGACCATGGCCCACACTACCGGGTGACCGCTGGGAGGGCGCGTGGACGCGGAACGTCTGAGGGAGGAACACGAGTCGACGGCCGGGCGGATCGCCTCGCTGGCCCGGCAGGTCGACGCGCTCGCCGAGCAGCAGGCGCTGACCACGCACGACGACGAGCACGATCCCGAGGGTGTGACGATCGGCTTCGAACGCGCCCAGCTGCAGGGGCTGCTGGCCGGCGCCCGCCGCGACCTCGACGCCCTGGATCGGGCGTCGAGGCGCCTGGCCGAAGGCACCTACGGCCGGTGCGTCTTCTGCGGCGAGGCCATCCCCGACGCCCGGCTGGAGGCTCTGCCCGCCGTCGAGACCTGCCTGGCCTGCTCGGGGCGGCGCGTCGACCCGAGGAGAGTCAGCCCAGCGTGAACGGGTCGCGGGTGCCGCCCGTCAGCTCCACCCACACCGACTTGTTCTCCAGGTACTCGTCGAGCGCGCCCACGCCGTTCTCGCGGCCCAGCCCGGACAGCCCGAACCCGCCGAAGGGCACGCTGGGGCTCACCACCCGGTAGGCGTTGATCCACACCGTGCCCGCGCGCAGCTTCGCGGCGACCCGGTGGGCGCGGTGCACGTCCTTCGTCCAGACGGCTCCGGCCAGGCCGTACGGGGTGTCGTTGGCGAGCTTGAGCGCGTCCTCCTCATCGGTGAACGTGTAGGCCGAGAGCACCGGCCCGAACACCTCCTCGCGCACGATCGTCGACTCCGCGGTGACGCCGGTGAGTACCGTGGGCTTGACGAACAGCCCGCCGAGCCCCTCGTCGGCCGCGCCGCCGTAGGCCACCGTGGCGCCCTCGGACTCGGCCGTCTTCAGGTAGCCCAGCACCTTCTCGTACTGCGGCCGGTTGGCGACCGGACCCATCTCGGTCTCGGGGTCGTTGGGGTCGCCGAGCCGGATCTGCGCCGCCCGCGCCGCCACCAGCCGCACGAGCTCGTCGTGGACGTCGGCGTGCACGATCAGCCGGGAGCCCGCCATGCAGGTCTGCCCGGTGGCCGCGAACACGCCCGCGACCAGGCCGTTCGCGGCGGCCTGCAGGTCGGCGTCGGGGAAGACGATCTGAGGGCTCTTGCCGCCGAGCTCCAGGGTGACCTTGTTCAGATTCTCCGCCGCCGCGTGGGCGACCGCGCGGCCGGTGGCCGTCGAGCCGGTGAACGCGATCTTGTCGACGCCCGGGTGGCCCGCCAGCGCCGCGCCCGTCTCGCGGGAGAGACCGCTCACGACGTTGACGACGCCGGGCGGGAAGCCGGCCTGCGCGAACAGCTCCGCGAACCCCAGCGTGGAGGCCGGCGAGTGCTCCGACGGCTTGACGACGAACGTGCATCCCGCGGCCAGGCCGGGGGCGAGCTTCCAGGTGAGCAGCAGCAGCGGCGAGTTCCACGGCGTGATCGCACCGACCACGCCGACCGGCTCGCGGCGGGTGTAGACGAGGTAGTTCGGGTTGGGCGTCGGGATCTGGCGGCCCTCGATGGTGGCCGCGAGCCCCGCGTAGTACTGGTACCAGCCGCCCAGGCCCGTGAGCTGGCCGATCATCTCGCGGTAGAGCTTGCCCGAGTCGTTGACCTCCAGGCGCGCGAGCCGCTCGGCGTTCTCGGTGATGAGGTCGGCCAGCCGGCGCAGCAGGGCCGCGCGGGCGAACCCGGTGAGCTGCCCCCACTCCCCGTCCAGCGCCGCGCGGGCGGCGGTGACGGCGGCGTCCACGTCCGCCGGACCGCCGTCGGGCACCGTGGCCCAGGCCTCGCCCGTGTAGGGGTTCTGCGACTCGAACGTCGCACCCGACGCCGCGTCCACCGGCTCCCCGCCGATCAGCATCCGGAACCGCTCCAGCTCAGCCATGTGAAGTCCTCCTCGACCACGTGCCGTAGCCCACACTGTCGTCATGCGACTGCGCATGGGCAAGGTGCAGGCTCCGGGCGACGAGCCCGTGACGATGCTGGAGCTGTTCTTCGACCTGGTCTTCGTCTTCGTGATCACGCAGATCACCACCCTGATCACCGCCTCCGACGGCTGGACGGGCTACGGGCACGCGGCCCTGGTCCTGCTGGTCACGTGGTGGATGTACGACGGGTTCGCGTGGCTGGCCAACAACGTCTTGCCCACCGCCACCCGCCTGCCGATGCTGCTGGCGATGACGTGCTTCCTCGCGATGGCCGCGGTGGTGCCCGACGTGTTCGACACCGGGGCGTGGATCTTCGGCGTCAGCGTGCAGGGATCGCTGGGCCGCCCCCTGGTGCTCGGCGCGTTCGTGCTGGCGATGGTGCTGATCAGCGCGCTGTGGTGGGTCTACTTCGGCACGGGTGACGACGAGCGCGGGCTGCACGCCGTGGAGGCCGCGCCCGCCGACCGGCGGGCCGGGCTGTGCCTGCGCGCGTTCGGCCACGACCACCTGCTGCACATCACCGGGCTCGTGCTGGTGGCGGCCGGGCTGCACGAGATCGTCCACGATCCGGCCCACCACCCCTCGTGGGCGTTCGCGATCACCTGTTCCGGCGGCGTCGCGGCGTTCCTGCTCGGCCAGGCCGGGTTCCGCCGGACGCTCGGCACCGGGCCGGTCGGTGTGCTCCTCACCGGTGCCCTGCTCGCAGTGGCCCTCGCTCCACTGGGCGTGCTGGTCGCCGGGTTCGCGCAGCTGGTGGGGCTGGCCGTGGTGGCGGCCGGGGCGGCGGCGCTGATGGTCCGGCAGCACTCCCCCGTCGCGGCCTGATGGCGCGCTCCCCCTCCGGCGAGTCCGTGCTCGAGCGCGCGGTGCGGATCTTCGAGGCCTTCACGCCCGGGGAGACGGCGCTGCGCGTCGCGGACATCGCGCGGCGCGCCGGGCTGCCGCCGGCCACGGCATCACGCATGGTGGCGGAGCTGGTGGAGCACGGCCTGCTCGCCCGCGACGACGACCGGCGCGTCCGGGTCGGGGTGCGGATGTGGGAGCTGGCGCTACGTGCGTCACCCACGCTGAGCCTGCGCGACGCGGCCATGCCGTTCCTGGAGGACCTGCACGCCGTGGTCGGCCACCACGTGCAGCTCGGTGTCCTCGACGGCGACGAGGTGCTCTTCGTCGAGCGGCTCTCCGCCCCCGGCGCCGTCATCAACTACACGCGCATCGCCGGGCGGCTGCCGCTGCACGCGTCGTCGTCGGGACTGGTGCTGCTGGCCCACGGGCCCCGTGAGCTGCAGGAGAAGGTGCTGGCCGGGCCGCTGCCCGGCTACACCGCATACACGATCACGACCCCGGCGCGGCTGCGCGCGACACTCGCCGGCGTGCGGCGCGACGGCCACGCGTTCTGCCCCGGCCACATCCATCCCGACGCGCTGGGCGTCGCGGTTCCGGTGCGCGCGGGCGGCCGGGTGGTGGCCGCGGTGGCGGCGATCGTCCCCAACGACGCGGACGGCCGCGCGGTCGTCCCGGTGCTGGGGGCGACGGCCCGTGGGATCGGGCGGACGCTCATTCAATGAGATGTGTGTCGCGGCGGACGGCCCCGCCACGGCATCGTCGGCGCATGGACACGCTCGCGGTGACGGAGCTCGTGGTATCCGAGAAGGCCGAGGTCGCCGACGGCGTCGTCAGCCTGGTGCTGGCCCGTCCCGACCGGCTGCGGCTGCCCGACTGGACCCCCGGCGCGCACATCGACCTCGTGCTCCCCGACGGCACCGTCCGCCAGTACTCGCTCTGCGGCGACCGCTGGGACGCCCACACCTACCGCGTCGGCGTCCTGCGCGAGCCCTACGGCCGCGGCGGCTCCGCGTTCGTGCACGACGAGCTGCGCGTGGGCGACCGGGTCGGCGTCGGCGGGCCGCGCAACCACTTCCCGCTCGTGCCGTCCGCCCGGTACCTCTTCATCGCCGGGGGGATCGGGATCACGCCGCTGCTGCCGATGATCCGGCAGGCCACGGTGCTCGGCGCGGAGTGGGACCTCGTCTACGGCGGACGGCGGCGGGCGTCGATGGCGTTCGTGGACGAGCTCGGCCCGTCGGACCGGGTCCATCTCGTGCCCGAGGACGAGCAGGGCCTCATCGACCTTCCGGCCTGGCTCGGCACGCCCCGCGACGGCGTGCGCGTCTACTGCTGCGGCCCCGCGCCGCTGCTCGCCGCCGTCGAGGAGGCGTGCGCCGCGTGGCCACCGCACACCTTGCGCGTCGAGCGCTTCACCGCACAGGAGCAGGGCCCGCCGGTGCGCAGCACGCCGTTCGCGGTGGAGCTGGCCCGGACCGGCGCGACGGTGACCGTGGACCCGTCCGTGTCGGTGCTCGAGGCCGTCCGCGCCGCCGGGGCCGCCGTCCTCTCGTCGTGCCGGGAGGGCACGTGCGGCACGTGCGAGACCGGCGTCGTCTCGGGCGTGCCCGACCACCGCGACTCCATCCTCGACGACGCCGACCGCGCGGCCGGCGACTGCATGTTCGTCTGCGTCTCCCGCTCGATCGGCGACAGATTGGTGCTGGACCTGTGATCACGCTGCTTCCCTCGACCGACGTCGACCCGTTCGGGCCCGAGGTCCTGGAGGACCCCCGGCCGTTCCACGCGCAGCTGCGCGACGCCGGGCCGGTGGTGCACCTGACCCGCTACGACACCTACGCGATGGCGCGCTACGAGCACGTCCACGCGGCCCTGGTGAACTGGCAGGGCTTCCAGTCCGGGGCCGGGGTCGGGCTGTCGAACTTCCACACCGAGAAGCCGTGGCGGCCGCCGAGCCTGCTGCTGGAGTCCGACCCGCCCGGCCACGACGCCCCCCGTCGCGTGCTGGGCGCGATCCTGAGCCAGCGGGCCCTGCGCCGGCTGCGCGAGCAGTGGTTCGCCGCCGCGGAGGAGCTCGTGGACGCGGTGCTGGCCGCCGGGCCGGAGCTCGACGCGGTTCCCGCGCTGGCCGAGGCGTTCCCGCTGCGGGTGTTCCCGGACGCCGTCGGGATCCCGGACGAGGGTCGCGAGAACCTGCTGCCCTACGGCGACTTCCTGTTCAACGCGTTCGGCCCCCGCAACGAGCTGATGGAGGCCGGCCTCGCCGACGCCGGTCGGCTCGGGGCGTGGGTGAACGAGCAGTGCCGGCGCGAGGTGCTCGCCCCCGGAGGATTCGGCGCGGCCATCTGGGCGGCCGCCGACCGTGGCGACATCACCCCCGGGCAGGCGCCGCTGGTGGTGCGCTCGCTGCTCTCGGCCGGCGTCGACACGACCGTGCAGGGCCTCGGCGCCGTGCTGCACGCGTTCGCGACCCACCCCGGGCAGTGGCGGCGGCTGCGCGCCGACCCGCGGCTCGCGCGGGTGGCGTTCGACGAGGCCGTGCGCTGGGCGTCACCGGTCCAGACGTTCTTCCGCACCGCCACCACCGAGGTCCGGGTGGCCGACACGGTGATCCCCAGCGGCCAGAAGATCCTCATGTTCCTCGGGGCCGCGAACCGCGACCCCCGCCGCTGGGCCGACCCCGACGCCTTCGACCTGGCCCGTGACCCGTCCGGCCACGTCGGCTTCGGCATGGGCATCCACCAGTGCGTCGGCCAGCACGTGGCCCGCCTGGAGTCCGAGGCCCTGCTCACGGCCCTGGCGGCGCGGGTGGAGACGATCGAGCTCAGCGGGCCCACCCGGCGCCACCACAACAACACGATGCGCGCCTGGGCGTCACTACCGATGCGCCTCGGCTAGTTGTGATGTCCCGCCACGTGGAGATCAGCCACGCGCACACCTCGGGCACGGGTGACGTCGTCCACCGTGGGGGCGAGGCTGGCCGCCCATGATCAGCGGTTCGGCGCAGAATCGGCCGGATCTGGCCGGAAACGCGCCGAACTCCTGATCATGCAGCTCGCCGCGACCGCCGCAGACCTCACCCCTCGCCACGCCAGGGACACGCCGCTCATGGAGCTGGTCGGGCAACCGGTGGAGCCGAGCCACGAGCACCGGCACGACCGTCGCCACGAGCGCGAACGGGTAGCCGTGTGACGCCGCGAGGGACTGCCGGATCAGCGGGTTGAAGGCGGCGGGACAGTTCCCGAGCTGATAGGTGAGGCCGGGGTGGAAACTGCGGATCGTGTCCGGGACATCTCGGTCAGACGAACCGGAATGACGCCCCACGCGCCCTGCACCATCACCTGCATGAGGAACGATCCGAGGCAGCGGAATCCCGCTGTCGTGGAGAGCGCGAACAACGGCACGATCGGCAGCCCGATCACCGCGGCGAACGCGATCGTGTGGCGGCGGCCGAACCGTTCCGACAACGACCCGAGGGCGCCGCCGATCGTGGCACCGATGTGGTAGATCACCGCGATCCCCGTGGCGGTGGCCGCGGAAAGGCCGGCGCCGCCGTCGTCGGTGGCCCCGGGGAACGTCGGGTAGAGCTGCCACACCTCCGGCTCGTGCACCGGGTCCGGATCAGCAGGCTGATCAGCGCCGGGACGATGCCGAGCGCGAACAGCCAGCGCCACGGCAGCCCGAGATCCGTCGTGACCAGCAACGACGCGCGCGACGCCAGCAGGTAGCCGAGCGAGTGGCCCTGCTGCAGCACGCCGGAGAAGAAGCCGCGGCGCTTCGCGGGGATCCTCTCCGCCGCCGGCGCCGCCGATGCCGTAGAGCAGGCGCAGCACCAGCAGCACCAGCAGCACCGTGAAGTCCGGCGCGTACGCGCACAGGACGCCGACCACGGAGGAGCACGTGACGTCGACGAGCAGCGGGACGCGCCGGCCCCTCCGGTCGGCCCACAGCCCGAAGATGACGGCCCCCACCGGGCTCATCAGCAGCGTGGCCGTGGTCAGGAACGCCATCTGCGTGAGCGAGACGCCGAAGTCCCCGGCGATGTCGGCGTCGACGAACACGACAATGGAGTAGTCGAACGTGTCCATCATCCGGCCGGGCAGCGCGGCGGTGAAGGAATTGCGTTGATCGGGTGTGAGCGGAGTGGCGGTCGAACCGAACATTCGCGGCACGCGACGCGCGGAAATCCGACCTCACCGGGCCGGAATCACCGTTGTCCGAACCGTCCCTTTCGACCGCGGGAACAATTCCTTCTATCGTCGGGCCATGACGCTGCGACGAGGGTGGCCGCTCGCGGCCGTGGCCGTGCTGGCCGCCCTCGCCTACGGCCGGGCGATGGTCCGCGAACCCCTGGGGCCCTACGACGCCGCCGCGGTGCGCAGCATGGCCGGCAGCTGGCACGACGTCGTCTTCGGCGCGTTCGACCCCGCAGGCACGGTCTCGCTCGACAAGCTGCCGGGCGCGTTCTGGCTGCAGGTCCTCTCGGCGCGGCTGCTGGGCGTCCACACCTGGGCGCTCGTGCTGCCGCAGGTGGCCGAGGGCGTCCTGACGGTCCTGGTGCTCCATCGCGTGGTGCGCCGCTGCGCCGGGCGGCCCGCCGGGCTCGCCGCGGCGGCGGTGCTGGCCGCCAGCCCCGCCGTCGTCGCGCTGAACCGCGGCAGCATCTCCGGCTCCCTGATGATCCTGCTCGTCGTCCTGGCCGCCGATGCCGTGGTGGGCGCCCTCCAGGACGGCCGCGCGTGGCGGCTCGCCCTCGCGGGCGTGTGGATCGGGCTGGCGTTCCAGGCGACGATGATCGAGGCGTGGCTCGTGCTGTCGGCGCTCGCGGTCGCGGTGCTCGTCGCCGCCCCCGGTCCGCTGCGGCGCCGGATCGGCGGGGTGGCCGTCGGCGGTGTCACCACCGCGGTCGTGTCGCTGCTGTGGATGGGCGCGGTGAGGCTGGTGCCCGTCGCCGCCCGCCCCTACGCGGACGGGAGCGTCACGAACTCGGTCTTCGAGCAGGTCCTCGGTTACAACGGCCTGGCGCGTGTCGGTGCGCAGAGCCCGTTGCAGGTCCTCCCCGGCCAGGGCCTCGACGTCGCCGCCGGCGCTCCCCCGGGCTGGGACCGGCTGCTCACCGGCGACCTGGGCCGCGACACCGGCTGGCTGCTGCCCGTGGCCCTCGTCGCCGCCGTCGCCCTGCTGCTGTCGCGGCGCGGCGAGCCCCGCACCGACCCGGTCCGGGCGGCCGTCCTGCTGTGGGGCGTCTGGGCGGTCACGCTCGGCGTCGCGTCCTCGTGGGCCGCCACGATCAACGGCTCCTACACGGCCGCGCTGGCGCCCGCGGTCGCCGCGCTCTGCGGGATCGGCGCCGCGACGGCGTGGGCGCACCGCGCCGAGGCCCCGACGCGGGTGGCCGTCGTGGTGGCGGTGCTCGGCGCGGCGGTCTACGGGGCCGCGCTGCTGTGGGAGTCCACCGCCCCCGCCTGGCTGCTGCCCACCCTGGTCGCGGTCTCGCTCGCCGCCCTCGTACTGGTCGCGGTCCGGGTCGAGCGGGTCGGGCTGGGGGTGGCCGCCCTCGCCGTGCTGCTGGTGCCGGCCACGGCGTCGGTGTCGCTGGTCCTTCACGGCTACGGGGCGTTCGACACGCCGTTCGAGTCGAGCACCGCGGCCCGGGGAATCCACCGGCTGTTCGTCGCCACACCGGCCCGGGCGGCTCGCCCGCTCCCGGCCCTCGGGAAGGCCCGGGCGGGGGCGCCCGACCTGCCCGCCGGGCCGTCGTCCGCCGTCACGTCGGTGGTCAGCTACCCGACGGCCCAGGAGGTGCTGCCCATCGGCGGGTCCACCGGCACCCAGCCCGTCCGACGCTCGACGGGCGGCGCGCCGACATCGCCCGCGGTGCGTTCCACCTGGTACTCGCGTTCCCGGGCGACGACCCCTGCTGGTCTGGATCGCGACGCACCGCCGGGCGGTCGACGCGCGACACCGCCGCTCAGGAGCTACTACTGCCTACCCGCCGACGCGACCGGGTGAGGAGAGCGTAGAGTTCACCACAAGGTCGTCGGTTTCGGTTGTCGTGTCATGCACGCCCATTGGGACGAGATGGTGGGCGAGTGCGATGTCACGAGGACGTCGTGTGGACCCATCTGGTCGGCCGGGACAACCCGCACAGTGCGGGGGTCCCATCGAACAGGAGTTCATCGCATGGCACAGGGCACCGTGAAGTGGTTCAACGGCGAGAAGGGCTTCGGCTTCATCTCGGTCGACGGTGGCGGCGCTGACGTCTTCGTCCACTACTCCGAGATCGACGCGGGCGGCTTCCGCTCGCTCGACGAGGGCCAGCGCGTCGAGTTCGAGGTCGGCCAGGGCGCCAAGGGCCCCCAGGCCACCGGCGTGCGCGTCGTCTGATCCACAGCACACCAGAGCCCGTCTCCCTCCGGGGAGGCGGGCTCTTTGCGTGTCAGCCCAACAGCACCGAGACGAGCCCCCTCGCCCAGTCGGCATCCGCCGGGCGTCCGGTGAAGATCGCCCGGTAGTACAACGGGCCGAGCAGCAGGTCCGCGGCCCGCTCGACGTCCGGGGCGCCTCCCCCGCGCTCCAGGATCGCCGCGAGCTGCGCGTGCCGGTCCGCGACGCAGGCGCACCCGCCCTCCTCCCCCACCCCGATGGCCGCGCGCATCACCGCGAGGGTGTCGGGATCGGCGAGGTCCGTGGCCACGTCGGCCATCCAGGTCTCGAGGTCGCCGCGCAGCGAGCCCGTGTCCGGCACGACGATGTCGCCGCTGAACCGGCTCGCCGCCACCGACGCGAGCAGCTCACCGAGCGTGCCCCAGCGCCGGTAGACCGTGGTGGGGTGCACGCCGGCCCGCGCCGCGATCACCGGCATCGTCAGCGCCTCGGGCGAGCTCTCGGTCAGCAGCTCCTCCACCGCACGGTGGACGGCGGCACGCACCCGGGCCGAGCGGCCGCCGGGACGCGGGGGAATACCTGGGGTCACGCCAGCCATTCTCCCTAACGCAACGATCGCTGCAGAACTGGGAGTGCCACATGCTGTCCCGCTCCGTCTCCTTCGTCGCCGTCACGGCGATCACGGCGCTGTTCATGGCCGCCTCCAGCGCCCCGACGCCGCTGTACGTCGTCTACCAGCAGGCCTGGGGCTTCTCCGCCGCCACGCTCACCGTCGTCTTCGCCGTCTACGTGCTGGGGCTGCTGGGCTCGGTGCTGGTGGTCGGCGCACTGTCCGACCACGTCGGACGCCGGCCCGTGCTCGCCGTGGCCCTCGCCCTGGAGATCGCGGCGCTGGTGCTGTTCCTGCTGGCCGACGGCGTCACGGTGCTGCTGGTCGCCCGGCTCGCGCAGGGCATCGCCACCGGGGCCGCGATCACCACGCTCGGCGCGACGCTGGTGGACCTCGACCCGCCGCACGCCCCCGGCCGCGCGGGCACCACCAACGGCGTGGCGACCGTGGGCGGCCTGGCCGTCGGGGCCGTCGGGTGCGGCGCGCTCGTCCGGTTCGCGCCCGCTCCCACCCACCTCGTGTACGCGCTGCTGCTGGCCGGGATGGTGGCAGCGGCCGTGGTCGTGGCCCGGATGCCGGAGACGTCGGCGCGGCGGCCCGGTGCGCTCTCCTCCCTGCGCCCCCGCGTCGGGCTGCCGGCGCGGCTGCGCCCGGAGTTCCTCGCCGTGGTCCCGACGGTGATCGCCAGCTGGGCACTGGGCGGGCTCTACCTCTCGCTCGGCCCGTCGGTGGCGGCCACCCTGTTCGGCCTGCGCGACCACCTCGTCGGCGGGTTCGTGGTGACGCTGCTGTGCGGCACGGGGGCGGTCACCGCGTTCGCGCTGCGCCACCGCGCCGTCCCCCGCGTGCTCCTGGCCTCGTCGGTCCTGCTCGCCGCCGGTACGCTGGCCACGCTCGGTGGCATCGAGGCCGGCTCGGTCGCCCTCGCCGCGGGCGGCACCGTCGTCGCGGGCGTCGGGTTCGGCGCGGCCGCGCTCGGCACCTTCGGCACGTTCGCCCGCATCGCCGCCCCGGCCGAGCGCGGCGAGCTGTTCGCGGTCGCCTACACGATCGCCTACCTGGCGTTCAGCGTCCCGGCCGTGGCCGCCGGCGTGGCCACCGGCCTGGTGGGGCTGCGACCCACCGCCGAGGTCTACGGGTCGGCCGTCGTGCTCCTGGGCGTCGCCGCGCTCGTGGCCCAGGGCCTGCTCGCCCGGAGGCTCGCGATGCAGGGGCGCGTCAGTTCGCCGGTGGCGGCCCCGCGCTCGTGAAGATCGTGATCGGGGTGCCCGCACCGACGTTGCCCTGCGGGCTCTGGCCCACCACCGTGCCGCGCGGCGAGAGCGATCCGATCATCTGCTGCGTGGACGGGTAGCCGGCCTGCTGCAGCGCCTGCGCCGCGGCCGGCCCCGCCTGTCCGATGACGAACGGCACGATCTGGCCGTGGTCGCCCTCGGTGAGGTAGGCGGGGTCCGGTCCCGGGACGGGCACGTCGGGCTGCCCGGCGAGGATCTGGTTCATGGCGTCGAAGTAGGGGGGCGCCGCCACCGTGCCGCCGAACGCGCCGTGCCCGCAGTTGCCCAGGTGCACCGGCGTGCCGGGGCAGACCTCCTGCGGGTGCGAGCCGTCGGCGAAGACGAACGACGCCGCCGCGTAGTGGTCGACGCCGCCGACGAACGCCACCGACTCGCTCTCGTTCGTGGTGCCCGTCTTGCCGATGTCGGGATGGTGCCAACCGGCGCGGGCCGCCGCGGCGGCCGAGGTGCCCTTCGTCGTGTCGGCGCTCAGGCCCGCGGCCAGGGTGTGCGCCAGCCCCGGCGACACCACCTGCTGGCACGGCTCCTGGTCGACCTGCACCGGCTTCCCGTCGCGGTCGGTGACCGAGAGGATCGGGTTGGGCGGGCACCACACACCGTCGCTCAGGATCGTGGCGGAGACGTTGGACATCTCCAGCGTGCTGACGGGGCTGTCACCGAGCGTGAACGACAGCAGCCCCTGGAAGTACCGCGACATCGGCTCGTTGTACTGCGGGTCCTTCGACTGCGGGTCGGCCGGGTCGGTGATCGGCGTGCCGCCCGCGTCGTTGGCCGCCAACGTGTGGCGCAGCCCGAGGCGCTCGGCCATCTGCACCACCGCCGGCATGCCGGTGCGCGACTCCAGCCCGACGAACGCGACGTTGGGCGAGGTGGCCAGCGCGTCCTGCAGGCTGATCGGGTTGGGGTAGCTCGTGCCGTCGTTGGCCACCGGGTAGCACCGGGTGTAGCGGTTGGTGACGGGCGGGGTGAAGCAGTCCGAGCCCGGGTTGGGCAGGGCGGAGGTGAAGCCCACGGTGCCGGCCTCGAGCGCCGCCGCCGTCGTGAAGATCTTGAACGAGGAACCGGCGCCGAACACGTTGCTCGGGTCGGCCACGATGTTGGTGGAGCGCTCCCCCTGCGTCGCGTCGGTGCCGAAGTTGCGGTTGGACACCATGGCCAGGACCTGGTGGCCGGTCTGCCCGGGCTGGATCAGCGAGAACGTGTTGGCCACGCCGTCCTGCGTGGTGGGCACGTTCTTGTCGACCGCGTCCTTGATCGTCTGGCTGGCGGCGGGGTCCATCGTGGTCTTGATCGTGTAGCCACCGGTGGAGATCTCGTCCGACGACAGGCCGGACTGCTTGAGGTAGGTCACGACGTAGTTGCAGAAGAACCCGGCGTCGGGCGCGGCGGACATGCAGGTGCTGCCCGGCACGACCGGCCCGTTCGGGACCACACCCAGCGGCGCGGACTTGGCGGTGTTCCCGGCGTCGGCGGCCAGCGAGCCGCTCTGCACCATCGCGTCGATCACGGTGTTGCGCCGCTGCAGCGCCTGCCCGGGATGCGTGTAGGGGTTGTAGAGGTTCGGGTTGTTCACCATTCCGGCCAGCAGAGCCGACTGCGGAATGGTCAGTTTGTCCGACGTGGTGCCGAAGTACGCCTTGGCCGCCGCGCCGACTCCGTACACGTTGCCGGAGAACTCCACCACGTTGAGATAACCGGTGAGAATGTCCTCCTTCGGCACGCTCTGCCCGATCTGCAGCGCGAGCTCGGCTTCCTTGACCTTGCGGGAGAACGTGTCGGCGCGGTCCTGCTGCTGGGCGGCCGGGTTCTGCCGGTCCACGACGTTGATCAGGTAGTTCTTGACGTACTGCTGGGTGATCGTCGACGCGCCCTGCGTGCTGCCGCCGGAGCTGTTGTTCAGCGCCGCGCGCAGCACGGCGCGGGGGTCCACGCCGGCGTCCTGGAAGAACCGGCGGTCCTCGATCGCGATGATCGCCGCGTCCATCGGGCGGGATATCTGCTGGTAGGTGACCGGGAGCCGGTACTGGTCGAACAGCTGGGCCAGCAGGCCGCCGTTGCGGTCGAGCACCGTGGTGACGAGCGGCATGTCGGTGGAGGTGATCTGCGAGGTGTCGACGCCGGACGCCGCGTCGTCGACCGAACCGTTGACCTGGTTGGACAGCAGACCCGCTCCGAGCACCACCGGCGAGAGCAGCCCCGCCAGCACCACACCGGCGAGCGCACAGGCCCCGAGCAGGAGGGCGAGCGACCGCCCACGACGAATCCGCGGCCTCGTGTCGTGCTGCATCCCCACGGCACAAACGTACGCCCGGCCCCCGTGCTTTGCCGGTGCCACCCGTTCCCACCTGCGACGAATCGGAATTCCGTGACGATAAGGTCGGGAGCCTGTCGGCACGTCGTCGCTGCGACGGCACGCGCGAGGACGGCACGTTCCGCGACACGGTGGTCCTCGGCGTCCCGGCCGACGGGTGGCCGACCGTGCGTGCGGTAGTCGGGCGTCACAGCGCGGGCACCCGGACCGGCCGGGATACTGGCGGTATGTCCGTCGACGTACAGGCCTCCCCTCCCGCCCGCACCGACGTCCTCGTCGTCGGGGCCGGGCCGGCCGGGGCGGCCGCCGCGGCGTGGTCCGCCCGCGCCGGTCTCGACGTGGTGCTCGCCGACGCCGCGGTGTTCCCGCGCGACAAGGCCTGCGGCGACGGGCTCACCCCCCGCGCCATCGCCGAGCTGGACAGGCTCGGGCTGGGCGGCTGGATCGACGGCCACGGCACCAACCGCGGGCTGCGCGCCGCGGGCTTCGGCCAGGAGCTGATGCTGCCCTGGCCGGGCGGGTCGCTGCCCGACCACGGCAGCGCCGTGCCGCGCCTGGAGCTCGACGCCCGCATCCGCGACGTGGCGCTCAAGGACGGCGCGGTGCCCGTGGAGGGCGCCCGCGCCGTCGACGTCACGCGCGACGGCGGGCGCGTCACCGGCGTGGTGTTCGCGGACGGCCGGACGATCGCGTGCAAGCGCCTGGTGGTGGCCGACGGCGCGAAGTCGACGCTGGGCCGGCTGCTCGGCCGCGAGTGGCACCGCGACACCGCGTTCGGGGTGGCCGCCCGCGGCTACATCAGGAGCGGTCGCAGCGACGACGAGTGGATCTCCTCGCACCTGGAGCTGCGCGGTGAGCAGAACGAGGTCCTGGCCGGGTACGGCTGGGTGTTCCCGCTCTCGGACGGCGAGGTCAACATCGGCGTCGGCACGCTGGCCACCGCGAAGCGGCCCGCCCAGATCCGTCTGCGCAGCCTCATCGAGCACTACGCCGACGCGCGCCGCGGGGACTGGCAGCTCGACGGCCCCGTCCGCGCGCCGTCGTCGGCGCTGCTGCCGATGGGCGGCGCCGTGTCGCACGTGGCGGGCACGAACTGGGCCCTGATCGGCGACGCGGCGGGGTGCGTCAACCCGCTCAACGGCGAGGGCATCGACTACGGCCTGGAGACCGGCCGCCTCGTCGCGGAGCTGATGGCGCAGGAACGCCACCTCGGCACGGGCTGGCCCGCCACCCTGCGCCACCACTACGGCCAGGCGTTCTCCATCGCCCGCCGCCTCGCCGGCCTGCTCACGCTGCCGAAGCTGCTGCCCCTGGCCGGTCCGGTCGGGATGCGCTCCACGGCACTGATGACCGTGGCCCTGCGGGTGATGGGCAACCTCGTGACCGAGGAGGACCGCGACGTCACGGCCCGGGCCTGGCGGGCGGCCGGCACGCTCTCGCTGAGGCTCGACGACCGCCCCCCCTTCCCTGCGGCCGACCTGCGCACGGCCTGAGCACGGCCCGGGCACGCCGCGATCAAGGCGACATGGTCGCCCGTGGTGCTCCACGGACGACCATGTGCCCTTGATCACCGCACAGGGGGCTGGCCGGTCAGCGCTCGTCGACGAAGAAGTCGAGCTCCGGGTCGTCGGTGCCGCCGTACGGGCTCAGGTCCGTGACGCCGGCCGCCGCGAGGACGTCCACGTCGATCAGCGTCTGGCCCGTCGGCTTCGCCGGGTCGGCCAGCAGCGCCACGGCGGCATCGCCCATGATCTCCGGCGTGCGGGCCCGGCTCGCCGCCTCCGCGCCGCCCAGCAGGTTCACCACGGCAGCGGTGGCGATCGTGGTCTGCGGCCACAGGCAGTTGGCGCGGATGCCGGCGTCGGCGAACTCCGCCGCCCACCCCAGCGTCAGCAGGCTCATGCCGTACTTGCTGATCATGTAGGCCGGGAACCTGCCCAGCCACTCCGGCGCCAGGTTGATCGGCGGCGAGAGCGTGACGATCTGCGCGTCCGGCGACTTCCGCAGCGCACCCAGGCACGCCTGCGTGAGCAGGAACGTGCCGCGGGCGTTGATCTGCTGCATGAGGTCGAACCGCTTGGCGGGCAACGCCTCCGTGCCCGCCATGTTCAGCGCGCTGGCGTTGTTGACCACGATGTCGATGCCGCCGAACGACTCGACGGCCGTGGCCGCCGCCCGCGCGACGTCGGCCTCGACGCGAACGTCCCCGACGACGGCCACCGCCTTGCCGCCCGCGGCCTCGATCTCCTCCACCGCGGTGTGCACGGTGCCGGGCAGCCGGGGGTCGGGGGTGTCGGTCTTGGCCAGCAGCACCGCGTCGGCGCCCTCCCGGGCCGCGGCGAGCAGGATGGCGAGGCCGATCCCCCGGCTCCCGCCGGACATGACGATGGTGCGACCCGCGAGCCGACCCGCCATCAGATGAGCTCGAGGATGGTGGCGTTGGCCTGGCCACCGCCCTCGCACATCGTCTGGAGGCCGTAGCGGATGCCGTTGTCGCGCATGTGGTGCACCAGCGTGGTCATGAGCCGCGCACCCGAGCCGCCGAGCGGGTGGCCCAGCGCGATCGCGCCGCCGTTCGGGTTGAGGGACTTCGCGTCGGCCCCGATGTCCTTGAGCCACGCCATCGGCACGGGCGCGAACGCCTCGTTGACCTCGAACGCGCCGATCTGGTCGATCGAGAGGCCCGAGCGCTTCAGCGCCTTGACCGTGGCCGGGATCGGCGCGGTCAGCATGATCACCGGGTCGGCGCCCGCGAGGACCGCGGTGTGCACGCGCGCGATCGGGGTGAGCCCCAGCTCCGCCGCCTTCTCGCTGGTCATCATCAGCAGCGCGGCCGAGCCGTCGGAGATCTGCGAGCTGTTGCCCGCCGTGATCACGCCGCCCTCGGGCTTGAACACCTTCTTGAGCCCGGCGAGGCTCTCCACCGACGACCCGCGGCGGATGCCCTCGTCCTTGCTGACGTCGCCGACGGGGGCGATCTGTGCGTCGAAGCGGCCCTCGTCCTGCGCCGCCGCGGCCTTCTCGTGCGACGCCGCCGAGTACTCGTCGACCTGCGTGCGGGAGAAGCCCCACTGCTCGGCGATCATCTCTGCGCCGACACCCTGGTTCGGTCGCACGTGGTTGTAGCGCTCCGCGAACGCCACGCCGAACGGGTCGGCACCCTGCAGCGTGGAGCCCATCGGCACCCGGCTCATCGACTCGACGCCGCCCGCGACGACCACGTCGTACTGGCCCGCGATCAGCCCGGCCGCGGCGAAGTGCACCGACTGCTGGCTGGAGCCGCACTGGCGGTCGACCGTGACGCCGGTGACGGTCTCCGGCCAGCCCGCCGCCAGCACCGCGTTGCGGGCGATGTCGAACGTCTGCTCGCCGGCCTGGGAGACGCAGCCCCAGACGACGTCGTCGACCAGTGCGGGATCGACCCCGCTGCGCTCGGCCAGCGCCGTGAGCACGTGGGCCGACAGGTCCACCGGGTGCACCCCCGAGAGCCCGCCGTTGCGCTTGCCGACCGGCGTGCGCACGGCCTCCACGATCACTGCGTCCCGCATGACGACTCCCTCGTTGCAGCCCGGTTCGGTTCGCCCACTGTAGCGGTCATCGCTGACTGTTTCACTGTGACGTCACACCTTTACGGGGACACACCGAGATGCTGGAGCAGGTTGGCCGAGAAGCGGTCGCCCATCCGCTGCATCGTCTCCTGCATCACGGTCGTGACGGCGGGCGAGGCGAGCCGGGGCAGCGGCAGGTCGACGTCCAGGGTGAGGCTGATCGCGAGGTGCGTGCCGCCCTCGACGTCGGCCAGCACGTAGCTGCCCTCGGCGCCGGTGCGCTCGCCTCCGCCCTTCGGTGGCTCGTGGGTGTAGTCGATGCGCTTCTCCGCGTCGAAGATCATCCGCTCGGTGAACACCGGGCTGATGCCGATGCCCAGCACCGACAGGCCGACCAGGTGCCACCGCCACAGGTCTCCCTCCGAGTCGCGGCCGGTGTCGATCCGGCGCAGCAGCGGCGTGAGCTTCGGGAGCAGCACGGGATCGGTCAGGACCGTCCAGATGGCGGAGCGCTCGGCGGCCACGACGGCCTCGGACTCGGTGGTGGCGGAGAAGCGGCTCATAGGACGATTGTTGTCGCATGAGTTCTGAAGCGCCCCCCGGGACGCCGGGCCACGGCGGCGGGATCACCAGCGTCCGCCGCCACGCCGGCAAGGTCCACCGCTCCGACGAGACCGACGAATGGGTGATCCGGTACGAGGTGATCTGCCCGGACTGCGGCGACGACGGCGGACCGTTCGACGAGCAGCCCGCCCCCGTGCAGCAGGTCCGCGGGCCCTACCCGGACTTCGTGGAGGCCCGGAAGGCCGTGGCCCGGCACACGGGGGCGGGCTGAGCCCGGCCCCCTCAGGCGCCCGGGCGCAGCGCCCAGATGTCGCACCCGTTCGCGGCGCTCGTGCGCACCGGCTGCGCGTTGGTCGCGAGCCAGGCGGCCAGCGGGCTGCCGGCCGGCACCAGGTCCGGCTCGTAGTTGACGAAGAACTTCGCACCCTGCTGGGCGTAGCCGGCCAGGAACGACGGCTGGAGCTGGTCCGCGGCGAGGCTCCAGCCCTTCCGGTCGGCCAGGTAGAAGATCGTCGGCTCCTCGTAGTTGTTGGCCGTGCCGCGGTCGACCGCCAGGCTCGTGGTACTGACCACCACGAGGTCACCGGGCTGCGAGACCTGGTCGAGCTGCGCCGAGCACGCCCCGTACACGCCGCTCTGGTCGCGGAAGGACGCGACGAAGACCATCGCGCTCTGGGTGAACAGCGCCAGTACCGCGACGACCGCCGCTGCGATGCGCACCGTGAGCGACACGCGGCCGCGCAGCCACGCGGCGATCCCCTCGGCGCCGATCGCGATCAGGATCGCGGCGAACGGCAGCGAGAAGATGTGGTACTGCGGCCCCAGCTCGGAGCTGTAGCGCGCCACGGCGAAGTAGAAGACGACCAGCGCCGGGAACCCGGCGGCCAGGATCACCGGGCCCCGGGCCTTCCACGCCAGCCAGGCCCCGAGCAGCGCCACCGGCACGCCGATGATGCCGTAGATCAGCGTGGCCTCGATCGTCACGTTGCCGGTGTAGAACAGCGACGACGTCCAGATGGCGAGGTTCCCGAACTTGCTGTCGCCGCCGGAGATCACGCCGAACGTGTTGCCGTAGGTGACGTAGAGCTCGTGGGCGTGCCACAGCCACAGCGCGGGCAGCACCAGCGACGCGAGCGCCGCGACGTAGAGGGAGGGCCGCTTGAAGCGGTCGCGCGCCGAGATCGCCAGCCAGATCAGCAGGATCAGGAAGACGTGCAGCGAGGTGGGCTTGGCCAGCGCGGCCATCGACGCCGCCGCGGCGGCCGCCACGAGGTGGACCAGGCGGTCCTGCGTCAGCCACCGCTCGAAGAACAGCAGCGTGAGCAGGTAGAAGAACAGGACGGTGACGTCCGGCATGAACGCGTTGCCGTAGGTCATCACCGCGGGTGAGACGACGTAGGCGATGAGCGCCCAGCGGGCCGTCCGCGGCGGGACCAGCCGCTTCACCAGCGTCCAGAACACCGCGAGGCCGCCCACCGTGAACGCCAGCGAGACCAGGCGCCCGACCCACGCGTGCTCCCCGAACACGTGGAACAGCGCCGCGGAGATCCAGGGCAGGATCTGCAGCTCGGCCTCGACGTAACCGGGGCCCGAACCACCCCAGTTGACCTGCGGGTAGAAGAGGTTCATGCCGCCCACGAAGAAGTTGTGGGCGATGGTCGCGGTGTCGGCCGGGCGCCAGATGTCACCGAGCCAGGGCATCGGGAGGAAGGCGCGGACCACCGAGAGGACGACGACGACGCCGACCACTCCCAGGGCCGCACGTCCGAGGCCGTCGCCCCGCAGGGCGGGGGCCGGGCCGCCGGGGGGCGGAACGGGCTTCTCGAGCGTGCCCGTGCCGCGGCTGTCCGTACTTGACATCAGAGAACTCCTGCAGAGAGAAGACGGTGGGAAGGACGCGCAGAGATGCAGGACGTCTATGTGCGCATGATGCAGAGCAGGTGGGACGCCGGAGCCCGGGCGGTCGGCCCTCCCTCGACGGCGACGGGACGCGCCGCCCCGACGTCCGGGCGGTGGATGCCGGCCACCACGACGACCGGCAGATCGCGGGTGGTGGTGCCGCCCTGCGCCACGACCGCCGCGGGGTGGTCGCCCCGGTGGCCGCACCCGTCGCCCGGGCCGTCGGCGTTCTGGTCCGGCGGATCGCCGACCACGGCCCCGTCGGCGAGGGCGTCGGGGGTGACGCCGAGGCCTGCGGCGGCGACGCGGCCCGCCCCGTGCGCGGAGGTGTGCTCCTCGAAGCAGCAGCACAGCGTGGCGAGGCCCACCAGCAGACCGGCCACGACGGCCGTGACGACCACGGAGTCCGTCACGAACCGGTTCCTCCGCACAGCGGTCGCCATTCCGTGGACCTTCCCGGCCGTTTCGAGCAGTTCTCCGACATCGTGGTGCGAATTCGCCGAAGCGTCCCCCACCGCGGCTGTGGCGGGCAGCTTAGGGGACCGTCGCTGAGCCCCCGCTGAGGAACCGACGGGGCGGATCGTCCGGGGATGCCCGGACACCCGGCCCGTTCGGGAACCCGGCGCCGACTACGGGCCACGACATCCGCTGCTCCCCCTGCGGACACTCCCCGTGACCTGCGGCCACCCGCTCTCACCCGACGGATCGGGCAGCTACCGAGCCCACCTCTCCCAGTCGGGTAACGGTTCGTGATCGGTACTCGATACGATGCCTGCGACAACTTCACAGTTCCCGCGGGATGGGAACGGCGTAGATCATCGAGACTCCCCAGTCGGTGACGTGCGGCCCACCATCGCCGGAAGATCAATGATGATCGACGGGCCCCTCCCGCGCTGCGCCACCTTTCCGCCCCCGACACGGCACGACCTGCGGCCCCGCTCCCCCACCGTGGCCCGGTTGTCCCGCCCGTAACCAGGGAGAGCCTCGAGCATGACGATCGCCGCCACCACCTCGGAACCGCAACCACTCGTCGTCCCCGGTGAGGTGCGGTCGGTCGTCGGGAGATGGCGCCTCGTGGCCCGGGCGCTCGGCGACTCACCGGCCATCAGCTCCCCGGACGCGAGCTACACGTTCGCCCAGGTCGACGCGCTCAGCGACGCCGTGGCGGCCCGCCTGCTCGCGGCCGCGCCCGCCGACGGCACCCCCGTGGTCACCGTCCTCGACCACGGCGCCACCGGCATCGTCGGCCTGTGGTCGGTGATGAAGGCCGGTCGCATCCTCGTGGCGCTCGACGCCCACCTGCCCGCGGAGCGGCTGCGCCAGATCGTCGACCTCGCCGGGGCCACCACGTGCGTCGCCGACGCCGACCACGCCGATCTGGCCGCCGAGCTCGGCATCCCGAACGTCCTGCGGCTCGACGAGCTCACGGCCGACGTGGACACCACCGACCCGCTCGCGCTGGCCACCCACCGCGCCGCGCTCGCCGACGTCCCCGTCGCCGACCACGACGACATCCTCAACATCGTGTTCACGTCGGGGTCCACCGGTGTGCCCAAGGGCGTGATCACCACGCACGGCTCGGCCCTCAACGACGCCTACGCCGGCCAGACGCAGTTCGGCATCGGCACCGACGACCGCCTCACCCAGGTGCTGCCGCTGTCGTTCGCGGCCGGGTTCACGATGATGATGATGGGCCTGCTCAACGGCGCCGGGATCTGGGCCTACGACCCGCGCGACCGCGGCGTCCGGGGCCTGGAGCCGTGGATCGCCCAGAACGGGCTCACCACCCTGCACTGCACGCCCCACCTGCTGCGCTCGCTCGTGAGCACCCTGTCGGCCGGCCAGACGCTGTCCACCGTGCGCCTCGCCGCCACCGTCGGCGAGGCCGTCTACGGCCGCGACTACGAGGCGTTGCGCCCGCACCTGCGCCCCGGCGCGTCGTTCTTCAACTGGACCGGGTCGTCCGAGGTCGGCAACCTGTCCTGCCACGAGATCCCCTTCGGAGCCCCGGAGCAGGAGGGCGCCGTCCCGGCCGGGCGCGTCGTGCCCAACAAGGAGCTGCGCGTCCTCGACGAGAACGGCGACCCCGTCGCTCCCGGTGAGGTCGGCGAGCTGGTCGTCGTCTCGGACTTCCTGTCGGGCGGCTACTGGCGCAACCCGGAGGCGGCCGCCACCAAGTTCGGCCGCAACGACCGGGGCGAGCGGTTCTGCAAGCCCGGCGACATGGGCCGCGTCGAGGACGGTGTGCTGTCCTTCGCGGGCCGCACCGACGCCGCGGTCAAGATCCGCGGCTACCTGGTGGACCCCAGCGAGGTCGAGGCCGCCGTGCTCGACTCCGACGCCGTGAGCGAGGTGTCGGTGATGGCCGTGGTGCGGCCGCCGGCGGCGAGCTACCTGGTGGCCTACGTCGCGGCCGACACCCGCTTCCGCGCCGAGTCCCCCGCGATGATCCGCCGCCGGCTGCGCCTGCGGCTGCCCGAGTACATGGTGCCGTCGGTGATCGTGCAGGTCACGTCGCTGCCGCGCAACGAGCGCGGCAAGGTCGACCGCCAGGCGCTGCCCCCGGCCGAGCCGGCCAAGCCCACCGCCCCGCCCACCACGCAGTGGGAGATCGTGCTGTCGGACCTGTGGGGCGAGGTGCTCGGGCTCGACTCCGTCGGGCTCGACGACGACTTCATGGAGGTCGGCGGCGACTCGCTCACCGCCGAGGAGATGTTGACGCTGGTCAACGACCGGCTCGGCATCGCGCTCGTCTCGTCCGATCTGATCGAGGCGCCCACCCTGCGCCAGTTCACCCAGCGCGTCACGCTCGGCTCGGCCTCGCTGCCCAGCCACCCCGACGTCGTCGCGCTGCGCACCGGCGGCGCCGGCACCCCGGCGTTCTGCTTCGTCGGCGGCGGCTCGCTCGCCCTGACGTTCGTGCCGATCGCGCGCCATCTCGGCGACCGCCCCGTCTACGCGTTCCAGGCCCACGGCCTCGAGCAGCGGGCCATCCCGGACAAGAGCGTCGAGGCGGCGGCCGCGCGGGCACTGCAGATGATGCGCGTGATCCAGCCCCGCGGCCCGTACGTGATGGTCGGCCACTCCTTCGGCGGCCTGGTGGCCCTGGAGGCGGCCCGGCAGCTGGAGCAGGCGGGCGAGACCGTCCAGCACGTCACGCTGCTCGACACCTACCAGCCCGGCAACTCGGTCGGTGCGCTCGCGCCGTCGGCGTCGGAGCAGCCGTCGCTCACCACCCGCCCGGCCGGCCCGCGGTCGGTGGTGCGCCGGAGTCTGAGCACCGTCGCGCGCCCGGTCAAGTCCCAGATCGAGGCCCGGCTCGTGTCCGTGCTGCCCGACGGCCTGCCCGAGCTCGAGCAGCTCGGCGACCGGGTGCGTGCGCGCCTGGCGGGCATCGTGCCGTTCTCCGGGCAGCGCCAGTTCGACGCCTTCTTCGACCACTCCGGGCTCGTCGCCCGCAAGTACGCGCTGCGCCCGCTCACCACGCCGGTGCTGCTCGTGCTGGGCGACAACAACCCCGACGGCGCCGACGCGTGGAGGCCGCTGCTCACCGGGCCCCACACGATCGTCGAGATCCAGGCCGAGCACAGCTCCCTGATGCGCGAGCCGCACGCCACCACGGTGGGCGAGCTCATCCAGGCGGAGCTCGACAAGGCACCCGGCGGGTCGTGAGATCGAGCGCGCCACGGCGACGGGTGCCCGCGCCGCGGCGGGCGAGCTGATGAGCCGCCACCGCGCGGACGCCCCACCCCGACACGCACCGGCCGACCCCGAGACCGTGGCGTTCCGGTCCGTCGGAAAGGACCCGACCGACCTCGACACCGTCGTGCTGCCCGTCGTCGCCGGCGGTGGCGGCAGCGCGATGTCCGGCCTGTTCGGTCGCGGCCTGCTCTACGCGATCGTGCCGGCGTTGCAGCTGCTGTCGGCCACGCTCGTCTCACCGGTGCTCGCTCACCTGCTCGGCCCGTCGGAGTTCGGCGACCTGGCCACCGCCATCGCCGTACACCAGCTGCTCGTGGTGCTGGCCGTCATCGGTCTCGACCAGGCCCTGGTGCAGCAACGGGCCGAGGACGGCGACGACCACACCGCTCGCGGCCTGGTCATGGTCGGCGCCGTGCTGTCGGGCGCCGTCATGGTGGCGGTGTTCCTCACCGGCCCGCTGTGGAGCCCTCTGCTGGGCTTCGGCGGCGGCTTCACCGGCGTCGTCGTCGCGATGGTGCTGTGGACGCTGCCCGCCGCGACCAATCAGATGATCATGGGCCTGCTGATGAGCCAGGACCGCTTCCCGCGGTTCGCCGTGATCAGCATGCTGTCGGCCGTCGGCGGGCAGGTCGTCGGCATCGGGCTCGTGGTCGTGTCGGGCAGCGACTCCGCCGCGGTCTACGCGTGGGGCACCGTGATCAGCCAGTACCTCGCGCTGCTGATCGGCATCGGCTACGTCCGGCCCGCGCTGCGGGGGCTCGTGGACACCGCGGCGATCGGGCGGGCCGTGCGTCTCGGCGTTCCGCTGATGATCACGGTGCTGTTCGCGTTCGTGCTGAACGCGGGCGACCGCGTGCTCATCCAGCGCATCCTCGGCGCCGAGGAGACCGGCCGCTACCAGGTGGCCTACACCGTCGGTTACGTCGTGGTGCTCCTGATCGGCTACACCACCCAGGCCTGGACGCCGCGCATCTCCGCGATCTCGGACGTGCGCGAGCGCTGCGGGGTGATCGCGCAGTCCCGCGACGAGCTCTACAAGCTGCTCGTGCCGGTGATCCTCGGCATCACGCTCGCCTCGCCGGTGCTGCTGCGCATCGTGGCCCCCGCGAGCTTCGACCCGGAGACGCTGCTGGTGGTGGTCTACCTGGTGGCGCTCGCGGCGTTCCCCGTGGCCGCCAGCAACGGGACCGGCCGGCTGCTGGTCACCCAGCGCCGCGGCAAGCCGCTCGCGCTGTGCGCGTTCGCCGCCGCGGCGGTGAACATCGCGCTCAACGTCGTGCTGCTGCCGGTGATGGGCATCGCCGGCGCCGCGCTGGCCACCGCGATCGCGTTCGGGCTGGAGGCGCTGCTGCTGCGCCGGGTCGTCCCGCGCCTGCCCCACCTGGACCGTACGCCGCCCGTGCTACTCATCACCGTGGTGGCCGCGTGCGCGGTCGCCGGGGCGTCGTGCGCGCTGCCCCAGACGCTGTGGTGGAACGTGGCGCGCTTCGCGATCGCGCTGGCCTGCTTCCCGTGGCTGCTGGTGCGGCTGCGCGCGTCCCGTCAGGCGGCGGCCGCGTAGGGAGGAGGTCGGGATGCGGCTCCTCGCGGCCCTCCTCGCCCTCGCCCTCGTCGTCACCGCGTCGGACCCGGTGGCCACCGGCGCGCAGGCCGGCGCCACCATCGGGGCGGCGGGCAACTACCTCTTCGACGACGAGTTCGACGGCACCGCCGTGGACACCTCGGTCTGGAGCGTGCTCAGCCGCGGCGGCGACGCCAGCAACCACGAGGCCCAGTGCTACGTGCCGGGCAACGTGAGCGAAGGCGGCGGCAACCTGCAGATCACGTCGAAGGTCGACTCCTCCTGCCGCGGCTACCGCTACACCTCCGGCATGGTGCAGTGGACGAACGCCACGTTCACCTACGGCACGATCGAGATCCGCGCGAAGGAGTCCGGCGGGCAGGGGTCGTGGCCGGCCCAGTGGCTGCTCGGGGCGAAGTGCCAGGTCGCCAACCTCACCACGGACGAGAACGTGGGCGGCTGCGACTGGCCGAATCCCGGCTCCGACGAGATCGACATCGCCGAGTTCAAGACGAGCGGGCCCGGTACGGTGCTGCAGAACGTGATCTCCGGCCGCAGCGGCTTCCTGACCTGCGCCGAGACGATCTCGCCCGCCGACGCGAACTGGCACGTCTACGCCCTGACCAGGACGCCGACCGCGGTCACGTGGAGCGTCGACGGCGCCACGACCTGCACCCAGCGCACCGTCGTCCCCACCGACCCGATGTTCCTGATCATCAACAACGCGATGGGCGGCGACGGCGGCGGCCGCATCGACCCGGGCGACTTCCCGCAGACGATGCTCGTCGACTACGTCCGGGTGAAGAAGTCATAGCGCGACGGCGAGTATGAGCAGGTCACACCCACATGCACCCCATGAGCCCCATCCGTGTCATTGCTGCGCCCGAATCGCTGACATAGCGTCACGGAGCCCGCACCGAATGCAGCACGAGGGGAAATTCCAGTGCGCTTCTCTCCGTTCGCCCGCCGTCTCGCCCAACTGGCCGTCGCGGGTTCCGTGCTGCTCGCCGTGACCGCCGCACCGGCACTGGCCGACACCCCCACGAGCGAGCCCGCCCCGACCGACCTGTCGGGCTACCTGTTCGACGACGAGTTCAACGACACCACCGTGGACCCGGCGGCCTGGGGCATCCTCGACCGCGGCGGCGACGCCAGCAACGCCGAGGACCAGTGCTACAAGCCCGGGAACGTCGCCGAGAAGGGCGGCTTCCTCCAGATCACCTCGAAGGTCGACTCGTCCTGCAAGGGCTACAAGTACACCTCCGGCATGGTGCAGTGGAAGAAGTTCAACTTCACCTCGGGCACGATCGAGATCCGCGCCAAGCAGTCGGGCGGCAAGGGCTCGTGGCCGGCGCAGTGGCTGCTCGGCTCCGACTGCCAGGCCGCCAACCTCACCACCGAGGAGAACTCCTACGGCTGCAACTGGCCCAAGCCCGGCTCCGACGAGATCGACATCGCCGAGTTCAAGACGAGTGGCCCGTCGTCGGTGTGGCAGAACGTCGTCTCCGGTGACAGCGGCTTCAAGACCTGCCGGCCCGACGTGTCGGCGTCCAACGACAACTTCCACGTCTACTCGCTGACCTGGCACGCGAAGTCGCTCGTGTGGAAGGTCGACGGCAGGACCACCTGCACCCAGACCGACGTGGTACCCACGCAGGCTATGTTCCTGATCATGAACAACGCGATGGGCGGGGGCGGTGGCGGGCAGATCGACCCCGCCGACTTCCCGCAGACGATGCTCGTCGACTACGTCCGCGTGAAGAAGATCTAGTGGCGCCGGGGCCGGTCGCACTGGTCGGGAGCGGCGAGTACCTGCCGGTGATGGCGGGCGTCGAGGGCGCCCTCCTCATCGGCCGCCCCCCGCGCTACGTCCAGATCCCCACGGCGGCCACGCTCGAGAGCCGGGCGTCGGTCGACCGGTGGGTGGCCCTGGGCGTCGAGCAGGCCGCCCGGCTCGGCGTGGAGGCCGTACCGGTGGTCGTCCGCAACCGCGACGACGCCGACGACCCCGCGCTCGCCGCCCTCGTCGAGGGGGCCGGGCTCGTCTACCTCTCCGGCGGCAGCCCCGTCCACTGCGCGTCGACGCTGCGCGGCACCGCCGTCTGGGACGCGGTGCTCGCGGCCTGGCGCGGCGGTGCGGCGCTCGCCGGGTGCAGCGCCGGGGCGATGTCGCTGACGTCGTGGGTGCCCGACCTGCGGCACCCGTCGCGATCCGCCGACCCCGGCCTCGGGATCGTGCCGGAGGTCCGGGTGATCCCCCACTTCGACAGGTTCGCCGGCTGGGTGCCCGACATCATCACCCGCTACCTGACGCGTGCACCCGAGGGCACCGCGGTGGTGGGCGTCGACGAGGACACGGCCGTGGTCTGGGACGGGACCAGCTGGACCGTACGTGGCCGGCAGTCCGCGTGGCTGCTGAGCCGGGCCGGGCGCGTGGGCCACGCCGACGGCGAGACCGTGGAGATGCCCGGCCCGATCCTGTAGTTGAGTTCTCAAGTACAGTCGGGGCATGCACATCGGCATCGACAGCTTCGTCTCGACCGTGACCGACCCGGACACGGGCCGCGTGGTGAGCCCGGAGGACCGCGTCGCGGACCTGCTGGAGGAGGTGGAGCGCGCCGACCAGGTGGGGCTCGACTCGTTCGGCATCGGCGAGCACCACCGTCGCGAGTACTACGACTCGGCGCCGTCGATCCTGCTGGCCGCGGCGGCCGCGCGCACCAGCCGCATCCGGCTCAACAGCGCCGTCACCGTGCTCAGCGCCGACGACCCGGTTCGGGTGTTCCAGCAGTTCGCCACGCTGGACCTCGTCTCGCGCGGGCGCGTCGAGATGGTCGTCGGACGCGGGTCGTTCACCGAGGCGTTCCCGCTGTTCGGGCTGGCCCTGGAGGACTACGACTCGCTGTTCGCCGAGAAGCTCGACCTGCTGCTGCAGATCCGCGACTCCACCGCCGTGCACTGGTCGGGCAAGCACCGCGCCCCGCTGACCGGGCAGGAGGTCTACCCCCGCCCACTGCAGGAGCAGCTGCCGATCTGGCTCGGCGTGGGCGGCACGCCGGAGTCGTTCGTGCGTGCGGGCGTGCTCGGACTGCCGCTGATGGTCGCGATCATCGGCGGCGAGCCGCGCCGGTTCAGGCCGCTGATCGACCTCTACCGGGAGGCCGGCAAGCGCGCCGGCCACTCCCCCGGGCAGCTCAAGGTGGGCCTGCACTGCTTCGGCTTCGTCGGCGACACCGACCGGCAGGCAGCCGACGACTTCTACCCCGGCTGGGCGGAGCAGTTCACGAAGATCGGCCGCGAGCGCGGCTTCCCCCCGCCCAACCGGATGCAGTTCGACGCCACGACGGGCCCGACCGGCGCCTACTTCATCGGCGCCCCGGAGACGGTCGCGGCGAAGATCGTCGCGGTCTCCGAGGCGCTGGACGGCATCGACCGGTTCTCCCTGCAGATGACGAACATGCGCCTGGCGCACCACAACCTGCTGCACGGCATCGAACTGCTCGGCACCGAGGTGGCCCCGGCGGTCCGCGTCAGCGTCGGATAGCGCTCGCCTCGGCCCGGATCCCCAGGTCGCGCCGGAACCCCGGCGGCACCACGACGTCCTCCGGGGAGAGGTCCTGCACCGACGAGTGGCCCAGGCCGAGCACGGCGGAGTCGATGCCGCCGCGCAGGATGTCGAGCACGTTCTCGACGCCGGCCTGGCCACCGGCCGCGAGACCCCAGAGGTAGGCGCGGCCGATCAGCACCGCCTTCGCCCCCAGCGACAGGGCCTTCACCACGTCGCTGCCCCGGCGGATCCCGCCGTCGAGGAGCACCTCGACCTGCTCCCCCACGGCCTCGGCCACGGCGGGCAGCACCCGGATCGTGGCCGGGGTGCCGTCGAGGTTGTTGCCGCCGTGGTTGGACACCGAGATGGCCGTGACGCCCGCGTCGACGGCGCGCCGGGCGTCGTCGACCCGGGTGATGCCCTTGAGCATGAACGGCCCGCCCCACTGCTCGCGCAGCCACGCGACGTCGTCCCAGGTCGGGAGCGGCGTGCCCATCCACTCGCCGTACGCGCCGAAGAACGTGGGCGCGGTGCCGCCGGGCGGGGTGAGGTTGGGCGTGGTCAGGTCGGGGATCTTCCCGGCCTTGGCGAAGTCCAGCAGCCAGCCCGGCCGCAGCGCGCACTCCGGCCCGAACTTCAGCGCCGCCTTGAGGTCGACCTTCTCCGGGATGGCCGGGCTGCCCCAGTCGCGCCCGTTGGAGAACGACCAGTCCAGCGTCATGATCAGCCCGACCGCGCCGGCCTTGCGGGCGCGCTCCATGCGCTGCACGAGGACGTCTCGGGTGCCGACCCAGTACATCTGGAAGAACGTCTGGGGGTTGGCCGCCGCCACCTCCTCGATCGACTTGCTCGCGAACGAGCTCAGCCCCATCGGGATCCCGCGCGCCGCCGCCGCCCGCGCCACCGCCACCTCGCCGTCGGGGTGCACGGCCTGCACGCCCGTCGGGGAGATGAGAACCGGCATCGAGGCGGGCTGCCCCATCACGGTGGTGGCCAGGTCGCGGGTGCCCGACAGCCCGGCGACGTGGGGTGCGAAGCCCAGCTCCCCGAACGCCGCGATGTTGTCGTCGATGGTCAGGCCCCGTTCGGACCCGGCCACGAGGGCCCCGTACACCGACTTGGGCAGCCGCTTCTTCGCGCGCCGCTGCGCCTCCGCCACCGTCTCGAACCAACCGCCCGCCATCGGACCTCCTCGCCGTCGAGTCTTTGGCCGCATTATGGCACCGGATGCCAATTGGGTGCGCCCCTACGAACGGACGGTTAGCGCTCCTGACCCTGGCCCTGGACCGCCGTCCGGTACCCGACCGCCTGCGGGGTCAGCGAGCCGGTCGGCCGGGATCGGCTCGGGCTCCTCAGGTGCGTCCTTCAAGCGGTCAGGAACGAAGAAGCACCCGGCCGGTCGGCGTCCCTAGGGTTCGTCCCATGAAGACGATGACATGCAAGCACATGGGCGGACCCTGCGACCTCGCGATACACGGCGGGACGGCCGACGAGATCATCAAGGCGCAGGACCGGCACCTCCAGGCCGCGGTCGCGGACGGCGACACCACGCACGCCGACGCGCTGGCGAGCATGAAGGGCCGGTGGAAGCGGCCCATCGCGGGAATGGGGTGGTACCGGCAGATGAAGCGCGACTTCGCCGCGCTCCCCGACGACTGAGCGCGTCACCGGGTCCCGTCGGTCGCCCGGTCGATCCTGGCCGTCAGCCCGTCCAGCACCATCTCCAGGCGTCGCTCGAACACCACGTCCGGATCAGGGAAGTCCTCGGCCTCGACGATCAGCCGCTCCAGGTACGGGTGCTCGCCCTCGTCCAGGAGTTTCGCGAGGAACGGCCCGGTCCGGCGCTGGTAGGCCGCGAAGTCCAGGCCGGTGCGCCGCTGCGCCTCGACCTCACCCAGCTCCTGCTCGACGAAGCCCCGGGTGAACGCCATGGCGGTGGACAGCAGGTCCAGCATCCCGTCGATGTCGAGACCGAGCCCGTCCACGCAGGCCAGACCGGCTTCGGAGAACCGCCGGGCGTGGGGCCCGAGGGTCGGGCGGTGCCCGAACCGGGCGATCCACGGGTGGGCGTGGTGGAGCCGGCGGGTCTCCCGGGCCAGCCGGGCGACGTCGTCGCGCCAGCGTCCGGACGGGATCCCGGTCAGGTCCAGCTCGCCCAGCACCGCGTCGTACATCAGCTCGGTCAGGTCGTCCTTGCTGCCGACGTGCCGGTAGAGCGCCATCGCGCTGTGGTCCATCCGTCCGGCGATGCGGCGCATGGAGACCGCGTCGACCCCGTCGGCGTCGGCCAGGGCGACCGCGACCGCGGTGATGGCCGCGTGGTCGAGCGTGCGCGCCGGCCCGCGCCCCTGGGTGGACAGGCGCGCCCAGATGACGGGTGGCGGTTCGTCGACCACGGCAGGACTCCTCGGGTCGTTTACGATGTACATTTCTGGACGCATACGCCGTACACGTCCAGGCCCACCGATTCTACCGAGGTGTCGACATGTCCCACTCCTCCATCGCCGTCGTCGGCGGCGGCCTCAGCGGGCTGGTGCTGGCCCGCATCCTGCAGCGCCACGACATCGCCTGCACCGTCCACGAGCTCGACGCCACCGCCGGCGCCCGCAGGCAGGGCGGCCTGCTGGACCTGCACGTCGGATCGGGCCAGCTGGCCCTGCGCGAGGCGGGGCTGTACGAGCAGTTCCGCCGGCTCATCCGGCCACAGGCCGAGGCCATGCGGGTGATGGACAAGGCGGGCACCGTCTTCATCGACCAGGCCGCCGCGGGCAACTCGGGACGACCCGAGGTCGACCGCACGGAACTGCGCGCCCTGCTGCTGGACTCGCTCCACCCCGGCACGGTCGTCTGGGACCACAAGCTCAGCCGGGCCGAGCGCCGCGACGACGGCCGGTTCGAGCTCGTGTTCGCCGACGGCACGCGCGAGACCGCCGACCTGCTGGTCGGGGCCGACGGCGCCTGGTCGCGGGTCCGGCCCCTCGTCTCGGACGCCGTCCCCGGGTACACCGGGATCAGCTACGTCGAGGTCCACGTCACCGACGCCCCGGCCACCCTGCCCGCCTCGGCCGCCCTGGTCGGCACCGGGAGCCTGTTCGCCCTGTCGGACAACAAGAACCTCGGCGGGCACGGGGGCCGCGACCTGCATCTGGGAGCGCAACTGCGGGTCGCCGAGGACTGGCTCGACACCCGCGGCGTCGACTGGTCGGACCCGGCCGCCGCCCGCACCGCCCTGCTGGCCGAGTTCGCGGACTGGACCCCGGCGCTGACCGACCTGATCCGCCACTGCGACGACGAGATCGTCGCCCGCCGGATCCACGCCCTGCCCACCGGCCACGCGTGGCCGCGCACGCCGGGCGTGACCCTGGTCGGCGACGCCGCCCACCTGATGTCGCCGTTCGCGGGCGAGGGCGCGAACGCCGCGATGCTCGACGGGTGCGAGCTGGCCCTGGCCCTGGTCGAGCACGGTGACGCCGTCGAGGCCGCTCTGCGGGCGTACGAGACGGCGATGTTCCCGCGCTCCACCGACGCGGCCCGGCGGTCCGCCCGCGGGCTCGACCTGTGCTTCGCCGACGACGCCCCCCGGGGCATGGTCGAGTTCTTCGGCCGGATGGGGGTCCCGGTCGCCTCGGCCGGGCGCCCGTAGACCCTCGCCGGCACGGACAACGACGTCGTCTCCCGTCGTCCCGTGCGGACCGCGTCCGATGTGCCGTCGCGCGCCGGCGTCGGGAATGGGTGGAGCAGCCACGACCCCCCGCCCGGGCGTTCCGGGCGGAGGCGCCGCGCTATGGCACGCACCCCGCTCCTGCGGGTGGCGCCGCTGGTCTGCCCCCGCCCACGGCAGGTACCCATCGTCGAGGCCTGCTGACTCAGCGGGCTCGGGGCGACGGTCCCGTTCTGCCCTCCGGCGGTCCACCCGCTTTCCCGAAAGGCGCAGCTCAGACGACAGCCGTTCCCCCGGATGACGGGAGCGGGTGCCATTCGCCGACCTGCGGTGGGGCGTCCGACCCTTGGTGACGGAACGGTCGCCGGGACAGCATCGCCCGATGACCTCTGACGCCTCCACCGGCCGGCCCGACCCACCCGTGCGATTCCCCGACGTCACCGGGCGGACCCTCCTCGACGAGGAACTGCGGTTGCCCGCAGACCTACCCGGCGTCCGGACCCTCGCCGTCGTCGCCTTCCGGCGCCGGCACCAAACCACAGTGGACCGTTGGATCGACCGGGCGGTCGCCGCCGGCATCCCGCCGACCAGCCGCGGCGCGGCGGGACCGCTGCGGGTCGCCGTCGTCGAGGTCCCCGTACTGGGTGCGCAGTGGCGGGTCGCCCGCCGGGTCATCGACGGCGGCATGTCCTCAGCCATCCGCGACCCCGACGTGCTGGCCCGCACGATCACCGTCTACACCGACGCCACCCGCTTCCGCCGGTCCCTGGGGATCCGCGGCGGCGGTGAGGTCCAGGCGCTGGTCGTGGACCGCGAAGGCTCCGTGCTCGCCCGCGCGAGCGGCGAGCCCGATGACGCCGCCTGGGCCGGGCTCGCCGCCGCACTGGACGCTCGGGGTGACGCCTGACTCCGGTCCCGAGGCCGCGACGGCATCACCTACAGCGGGACCGGCGCGCTGCGACCCTACGCACAGGTCCTCCACCACCTGCAACACCGTCGCTGCAACACCGTCGGATCGCCCCTGCGCCGCCCCGCCGCCGGCTTGTCGGGCCCCATGTCGCGGGGCAGGACCACGATCCGGTCTCGAGCCCTGGTCGGAAGTCGGGCACCGGGCCGACGGTCAGTCGACGAGCAGGTGTCGGGCCCGCTTCGCCACGGCGTCCGTCAGAGCGGTGCGCGAGAGGGTCCGCGGCCCGCACTCGCAACCTGCGGGCAGGTCGTCCTCCTGGTTCGGGATGTCCCCCGTGTCGAGGAAGTCGACGAACGGGCGGCCGTGCGCACCGGTCCCGTGACCGGTGTCGACGCGGTCGTTGCTGCCGTGGCTGTGCGGCCCGATCGTGGTCGCGTAGATCAGGAGGCCGTCGGGGGACTCCATGACCGCGGCGACGTGGTGGCCGCTCGCACACCGCACCTCCAGCCGGGTCCGCTCGTGCCGCGGGCCCAGAGCGGCGAGTGCGGCATGGGCCCGATCACGGCGCTCGCCGGGCGAGAGCTGCTCCAGTGGCCTGCCTCCACCCGGGCGGGACGTCCCGTCCACACGGTCGGGAACACGTCGCTGCGGCATTCGGCTCGGCGTTGTCATGCCGCCGAGCGTCGTCCTCCCGGTGGCGAGCGGAAAGGGCCGATGCACCCTCCGGTGGCAGGACGATCGTCCCGCGTCCGCATCCACGACGCCGCGGCCACGGCCGGTTCCACATCGCGGACGGTCCGGCCGATCGCCCGTGCCCGAGCAGGTCGAGGCCGGCACGTCCACGTGCTCACCCGGCAAGGGCAACACCGCCGACCAGGCCGCCGGGCTGCCGGCCGGCCCGTGCAGCAGCACCACGACCCGGCCGCGACGTCCGGCTCCGGTCTCCCGGTACCGCACGCGCCGGCCGCGCAGCATGATCTCCCGCCGGAACACCCGCGATCCCGGTGTCGGGCGCGGCAGCCGGAGTGGTCGCCCGAGCACCGGGGCCGAGGCTCCTAGCGGATCTTCTCGGGGATGTGGTCGAGGGCTTGCAGGACGTGCCGGGCGAGCTCGACCGCGGTCGCGCGGTCGAGGGTCGAGTGCCCGACGATCGCATCGGCGACCAGGTTGACGCGCTGGTCGTGGACCGAGACATAGACATGGGGCGTGGCGGTCATGATCGGACTCCTCGTGGGGTGCGGTGGTGGTCGGTGGTCCCGGTTCCGAGCAGTTCATCGACGGCCCCGGTGTCACCAGGGTCGGCGGCGGCGTCCAGCACCCGTTCCGCTGCCGCGGGTGCGGTGTCGGGTGCGATCACGAGGAGGGTGAGCCGCACGTGGGCGCTGATCACATCGAGGGTGTCGGGGTGCTGGGTGTGGTAGCCACCCAGGCGCACCGACGACCCGGCCGTCACCAGCCGGCGTGTGGTGCAGTCCCAGTCGGACAGGTGGTAGGTCACCTGCTCGATCTCCCCGGCCCGCGGGGCAAGGGCCTCCAGCAGAGCCGGTAGCTCGGCGGTGAGGTCGCGTGACAGCGGCCACCACGCGCCGTCGACGTGGCCGGTGGTGGGGCCGGGCGGCTTGAGCCGCACCCGCGCCGCAGGCCGCAGCCGCGTCGCAGCGACCTCGCCTGCGACCGGCCGGGTCAGTGCTGTCATCGCCATGTCGTTGCCTCCCGCCGGAGCCTTCCCAGGGCCACTGGACGTGCCAGCGAGCTGCGCCCGGCCGCCGTCGTCTCGCCGTCGAGTCGATGATCTCTCGACACCGTGGGCGGGAGCAGAGCCGTTGGTCCCGGGAATCCGGTGCCGGACGGCGATCGTCAGTCGCGCGGGACGGGCAGGACCGGGCGGAGCACCTGTTGTAAGGCACTGGGGGCAGGATCCGGTCGAAGCCGTCGTCGTCGAGACCGCCGTCCAGCTGGCCGAGGCCGGCCTGGACCTGGTGCTGGTGGCCCGCCGCGCCCGCGTCCGGATCATGGGCTCGGTCATGGCCGGGATGACCGGCCACCAGCGCGCCGCGGCCCCGTCGTGATCGTCCTCGTACACGGGGTCCCCGAGACCGCCGCCCTGTCCGCGACGCCCGGCGAGGCACCACCGTCGAGCGCGGCTACGGGGGCTCGGTGCCGCCACGTCCGCGCACAGATGAGCGCCCCACGGTCGAGGCCGGCAACCTCCAGGCCGCCGGTCGCGCGTCCCTCTCGGGGGATTTCGACGAGGCGAACCGGGTGAATCGACCAGACCTCTGTCGCAGCCGACACCGAGCTGCCACGCCACGTCACCACTATTGAGGAGTCGACGCCCCGTCCAGCCGAAGGCGCGACGGAACCCTTCGTCGAGAGGCGCCCGAGTGACAGGCGCAGTCGCTGGTCCAGCATCGCGACCGAGCATCGAGCCAGTGGGACGACGCTGCACATCAGCGGCGATCTCGAGTTCCAGATCGTCACGCCCGACGAGGTTGCTGAATCCGGCGAGTCCGACGCAGCTGGTTGCCGGCCGCCGTCGCGCCCCGCGAACGCCGTCCCACGTGATCTCGTAGGACACGACCGTCGCCTTCGGGAGCCGGCCCGGGCGTGGCCAGCATCGGGGCGATCGGAGCTGGTAGGTCGCCGGTTACGACGATCCCGCAGCTTGCGGTCGCCCGATGTGGTCCGGCTCGGCCCGGTTCACCCGGTCAGCGTCACCACCTACGTCGATGCCGCCAACCTCAGGCTTCCCTGGCCCATGCGGGTGCGTGTCGACAGCGCACGAGCAATGGTCACGACCTGTGGATGAAGATCTTCTAGGCGGCTTCGGTTGGTGGTCGCCGGGCCGCTCCACGAGCTTGCCGTCGACGAACGTGGCGCCGGCGCGGACGAGTGTGACCAGGCGCGGTCCGTTGACCGCGCGCGAGCGGTCCTGGCGGCCTCGATGAGCGTGAACGCCATCGCCAACCCCGCCGCGCGTGAGCGGGCCCTCGGGTGATCGTCATGCGGTGCCAGCTTCGGCAGAAGATGACAGCCCCGCGTCGATCGGGCCTCCGCTCGTTACCCCGAACCGGTTGCCCAAGTCCCCATGCCACCGGGACCTCGGGCCCCTGACCGGCGTGAGTGGGTCAGACAATGGTGGACCCGGATGGGCCAGCTGGCGCTGCGGCGCCGTTGCCGACCCGGGTCCGGATGACACGTCACGTGCGAGGAGGATCGACATGCCGACGCACTCGCTGCGAAGGTGGACCGCGACATCAGCCTTCCTGCGGCTCCAGAGCCGGACAATGAACCGGGTAACCCGGCCGTTGGCCCGCGCCGGTATCGGCCCCTGGTCGCTGGTCCGGCACGTCGGACGGCGCTCCGGCCGGACCTACGAGACACCGCTGCTGATCGCCAGGGTCCCCGACGGTTTCATCATCGAGCTGACCTACGGGCCAGAGGTGGACTGGTACCGCAACATCGTCGCCGCTGGATGCTGCGTCATCGTGTACCGCGGCATCGAGTACCCGATCGACCGGATCGAGCCCCGTTCCGCCGTGGACGGCCGCGCCGCGTACCCCGGCCGGCTGCCGCGGCTCGTACTGCGTCTGCTGGGTAGCGATGAGTTCCGTTTTCTCCACATCGCGCCTCGGTCCGTCGGTCAGGGGAACCCTACGTCTCGGTGACGGCGGACCAGATCGCGTTGAAGCGGATGTCGCGGGCCCGCGAGGTGCTGGACACGACCGCGCTGCCCGTCTCGCTCGTCGCTCGGGGCGTCGGGTACGACGACCCGTTCTACTTCTCGCGCGTCTTCCGCCGCGTCCACGGCCTGACCCCTCGGGACTACCGGCAGCGTCCTCGGTGACGCTTCTATGTAAGTCGAGTGCTCCGGCGGCTCAGATCGCGATGATCATGGTGGTTGTGAGGGTGCGGTAGAGCTCGCGGGTGATGTACACCGGCGTCTCCCTCGGCTTCAACATCGGCGGCGTGATCGGCTCCGGTCTCGTCTCCGTCATCGCGACGTCACTCGTCGCGGCCACGGGGAACACCCTCGCGCCGGCCGGCTACCTGCTCGTCGCCGCCGTCGTCGGCCTGGCGGTGGTGAGCACGATGCCGGAGACCTCGACCTCGGACCTGTCGGCCGACCAGCCCGTGGCCGCCGGACAACGAACCTGACGGCTCCGCCGACATCGGATCCACGTCGGCGGTGGCGATCGAAGGGTGCCACCATCCAGGCCGCGATCCAGGCCGTCAGGCCAGGCCGGGTTAGACCGACCGGCGTTCGGCGGTGATCGCCGGATCGACGTCCACCTTCGTCAAAGGGGCTCTTCGATCTTGACCGGGCAACCTGAGGTTTGGCCTGTGCGGCGCGCCTGAACGAGGGCGGCCCGCGACTCACCGATCCTCGCTGTGTCGTGGAGCAGCGAAGGGAGAGCCGCGGGCCGCAGCGATGATGCGCCGTGTCTGTTGGGACTCGAGGGCTTGGCAGTGGAGCGTGTCGTGCGTACCGCGCTCGGGACGAGGGTCGTGCAGTTGGTCACCGACGATCCGGACGCGGCGCGCTGCCCGGGCTGTCGGGTGGTCTCGACCTCGGGCAAGGACTGGGTGCTGACCCGCCCGCACGACCTGCCCGTGGTGGCGGGCAGGTCGCGGTGCAGTGGCGCAAGCGGTGCGGGCGCTGCCGCACGATCCTGTGTCCACTACAGACGTTCACCGAGCAGGTTGCGCACGTTCCGGCCGGGATGCGCACCACCACGAGGCTGCGCACAGCGCTCGCGGTCGCCATGGAGGACGGCCGAGACCAGTCCGAGGTCGCGGCGGCGCGTCAGGTGTCGTGGCCGACGGTGCAACGCGCCGTCGAGGTCCTCGCTCTGGCGGAGCCCGCCGAGCCCGAACCCGAACGCGTGCTGGGTATGGACGAGACCCGGTTCGGGCGGCCGATTGAGTCAGGCATCGGCACGACCACGGTGTTCCGCTACGTCCAAGAGGGGGTTGAAGGTCCATCCGGTGCAAAACCAACGCCAGGGCCGTTGAGGTGGAGGCGATGACCCGGGTCTAGGGTCCGCGATCACCGTCGGTGATCGTGCCCGCAGCCTGGGGGGTCTGGTGTCGGCCCGTGATGTGTTCTCCGTGCAGGAGCTGGCGCAGCTGCGCGGGTTCCCGAGGATCTCCGCGGAGGAGCTGATCCGGTTCTTCACGTTGAGCGGCGCGGATGAGGCGTTCGTGCGGTCGATGCGCCAACCGGCGACGATGCTGGGTGTGACGGCGCAGCTGTGCAGCCTGCCCTGGTTGGGGTTCGTGCCCGATGAGGTCGCCGCGGCGCCGGTGGTGGCGGTGGAGCGGCTGGCGGCCCGGCTGGGGATTTCGCCGGCCGGGTTGGCCGGCTACGGGCGCCGCGAGCAGACCCGCACCGATCATCTGCGGGCAGTGATGGCGTATCTGGGCTGGCGCACGACCGACGGGTTGTCGCTCAAGGAGCTCGATGAGTTCCTGCTGGCCAGGGCGATGGAACACGACTCGCCCGGCCTGCTGTTCCGGCTGGCGTGCGAGCATCTGATCACTTCGCGGGTGGTGCGGCCTGGCCCGGTGAAGTTGCTGGAGCGGGTCGCGTCTGCGCGGGCCCGGGCGGAGCGGGAGACCTGTGACCGGGTCGCGCACCTGCTGACCCCGACCCGCCCCGGTGAGCTGGACGGGTTGTCGGTGGTCGATCCCGAGATCGGCATGACCCGGCTGCGGTGGCTGTCCACCGGTCCGACCGAGGCCTCGGCCGCGGCGGTGAAGACCGAGGTCCGCAAGCTGGAGTTCCTGCGCGGTCTCGACGCGCACACCGTGGACCTGTCGAGTCTTCCGGCGGAGCGGCGGCGGCACCTGGCCGCGGTGGGGCGGTGCAGTTCGGTACCGGCGCTGACGCGGCGTGACCCGCCCCGCCGCTACGCGATCGTGCTCACCCTGCTGGTGCAGTCGGCGACCGACGTGCTCGACGAGGTCGTGGCGCTGTTCGACCAGGCCGTGTCCGCGCGCGAGTCACGCGCCCGGCGCAAGCTGACCGACCAGCTCGCCGAACGCGCGCGGCGCGGTGAGGACAAGCTCGCGTTGGCCGAGGAGATCCTGCCGGTGCTGGCCGACCCGACGATCCCCGACGAGCAGGTGGGTGGGCTGTTGCGGGAACGGATCGGGATGAGCCGGCTCCGCGCCGCCCTGGCCACACCCGCTACCGCGCGGCAGCCCCGCGATCACGGCCACGTGCTGCGGGTGCTGACCTTCGCCGGCGGGCCGTCCGCAACAGAACCGTTGGCGGCGGTCGAGGTGCTGCGCGGGCTCACCGCCACCGGGACGCGCAGTGTCCCGGCCGACGCCCCGACCGGGTTCGTGCCGGCCCGCTGGCGCGGCTACCTCGACGACGCGATCGCCGCCGGCGCCACCGCGGCCTACCGCCACTACTGGGAACTGTGCGTGTTGTTGTGCCTGCGTGACGCGCTGCGCAGCGGCGACGTGCACGTCCCCGGATCGCGCCGCTACGCCGACCCGACCGCCCACCTGATCCCGACTCAGGCGTGGCCGGCGCAGCGCGCCGAGTTCTGCGCCCTGGCCGGCGCGAAACCGGACCCAGCCACAGCGCTGGCCGGGGTGGACACCGAGCTGAATGTCGCGCTGGGCGAGCTCGAGCAGGTCCTGGCCGGCGGGCAGGGACCGGTCCGGGTTGACGAGCACGGCGAGCTGGTGATCGGCCCACTATCGGCCGAGGACCTGCCCGCCGAGGCGCAGCAGCTGCGCGAGGAGCTGACCGCGCTGTTGCCGTTCGCGCCGATCGCGTCGGTGCTCATCGAGCTCGACCGGCGCACCGGGTTCCTGGACTGCTTCACCCACGCTGGGGGCGCCACCCCGCGCTCGCGGGAGCTGAAACGCAACCTGCTGGCGGTGATCATCAGTCAGGCCACCAACCTGGGGTTGTCGCGGATGGCCGACGCCTCGGGCATCGCCTACGACAGCCTGGTCTGGACCGCCGAGTGGTACGTGCGGGAGGAGACCCTGCGCGCGGCGAACCTGGCCGTAATCGGCTATCACCAACAGCTCCCACTCGCCGCGGTGTTCGGCGGCGGAACCCTGTCCTCCAGCGACGGGCAACACTGGGACGAGATGCTCCGGGTCGCAGCGTCGCTGAAGTACGGGCACGTGACCGCGTCGCTGATCGTGGGCAAGCTGTCGCGCGCGGACCGGCAGAACGGGCTGGCCGCCGCGCTCAACGAGTACGGGGCGCTGCGCCGCACGGTCTACGCCGCCCAGTACCTGTCGAGGGAGGACTATCGCCGCAAGATCTCCCGCCAGCTCAACAACGTGCACCGACGGCACCTGCAGGCCCAGACCGAGCAGGCGTGGTGTCTGACGCTGGCCACCAACGCGATCACCGCCTGGACGACCGAATACCTGGGCTTGGCCGTGGCCGAGCAGCGCGGCCGGGGCCGGCGCGTGGACGATGTTCTGCTCGCGCACCTGTCCCCGGCGCACAGCGAGAACATCGGTTTGTTCGGCACCATCACCGTCGACATCGACGCCGAACTCGCCCAGCTCGACCCCAGCGGGCACCGGCCTTTGCGTCGAGCGGCCGCGAGCGCGGCATCATGACGCCGCCGGCGGTGTTGTGTCCGGTCGTGATCGGCCGTGACGCCGAGCTCGCCGGCCTGTGCGCGGCGCTGGACGCGGCGGTCGCCGGCCGGGGTGGGCTGGTGTGGCTGGTCGGGCAGTCGGGCATCGGCAAGTCGCGGCTGGCTCGAGAGCTGGCTGATCGAGCCCGGGCCGGCGGGAGCGCAGTGGCGGTGGGCCGCGCGGTACCGGCCGGCGGGTCGACGCCGTACCGGCCGTGGACCGAGGCGTTGCTGGCGCTGCTGCGTGATCACCGCCTCCCCGCCGACGCCGAGCTCCATGGATGGTTGCCGGCGCTGGCCGCGATCGTGCCGACGATCGCCGTGAGCGCTACCAGCGGTGATGGTGGTGAGGTGTCGGCGGCGGTCCGCGGCGAAGCGGTCGTTCAGCTGCTAGGTCGACTCGCGCGCCCCGACGGCCTGCTGATCGTGCTGGAGGATTTGCACTGGGCCGACCCGGACACCCTCGCGGTCCTGGAGTACGTCGCCGACAACGTCTCCGCCGAGCGGGTGTTGTGTGTGGCGACCAGCCGCGACGAGCCGGCCAGCGCGGCGATGGAGCTGATCGGGCGCCTGCACTCCCGCCGCGCCGCTGCGTTGATGCCGCTGGACCGTCTCGATGAGGTCCAGGTCGCGGCGATGGCGCGGTTGTGCGCCCCGGGGGCGGATGAGCGGCGTCTGAGCCAGGTGGCGCGGACTGCGGACGGGGTGCCGTTCCTGGTCGAGGAGCTGCTGGCCGCGCCCGGGATACCCCGCTCGTTCGCCGACACCGTGCGGGCCCGGCTCGCCGAGCTGGGCGAGGCCGAACGGTCGGTGGTGGAGGCGGCCGCGGTGCTCGGGCGCCACTTCGATTGGCGGCTGCTACCCCCGATGACAGGGCTGGGACCGGAACCGGTGTCCGCGGCGCTGGCCCGGGGGGTGGAGTGTCTGCTGTTGGTCGTGGACGGGGCCGGGTTCGGGTTCCGGCATGCGCTGACCCGGCAAGCGGTGCTCGCTGAGGTGCTGCCGCCACGGCGGGCCGCGCTGGCCGCGGCCGGGCTGCAGGCACTGACCGCGGCCGGGCCGCGGCTGGATGAGACCGGGGCGGAGGTCGCCGCCGATCTCGCCGCCCAGGCCGGGGACCTGCACCGGGCCGGGGTGCTGCTGGGCGACGCCGGGCGGGCTGCGCTGCGCCGCGGCGCGCTGCAGACCGCAATCGACACGCTGCACCGCGCGGGCGAGGTGCTCGACGAGCCCGCCGGGCGCGGTGAGGTGGACCGGTTGTTGATCGAGGCGCTCGCGGCCGCGGGGCGGGTCGACGACGCGCTCGCCACGGGTGAGAGGGCATTGAACGAGATTGCGCAACGGGGCGGCGCGGCGATCGAGCGCGGCGAGCTGCATCTGCAGCTGGCCCAGGCCGCGGTGACCGGGACCCGGTGGTCGGTGGCCACCGCCCATCTGCACGCCGCCCGGGACGCCGTGGCCGGGAGCGCCTCCGGCGCGGTGGCCGCCCAGCTGGCGGTGCTGGAGGCGGAGATCGCGTTCGCCGCCGATGACATCGAACGGGCCGCCGCCCTGGCCGAGACGGCCCGCGCGATCCCGCAGGCCGGCCCGGAGGCGATCTGTCATGCCCTGGAGGTGATCGGTCGGGCCGCCCGGACCCGGGACCTCGCCGTGGCCGGGCGCGCGTTCGAGACCGCGCTGGCCACCGCGGACGCCGCCGGCCTGCCGCTGTGGCGGCTGCGCGCGCTGCACGAGCTGGGCACGATCGAGCTGTTCACCGAGGCCGGGACCGGGCGGCTCTGGCAGGCCCGCCGGCTCGCCGAGCAACTCGGGGCATGGAGCACCGCCGCGGTGGTGGACCTGCAGTTGTGCGCCGCCGTGCAGACCGTGTTCGCCCTGGACGCCGCCGCCGAGCACGCCCGCCGCGGCCTGGCCTTGTGCGAGCGACTTGGGCTCGATCGGCTGCGGGCGCGGCTGCACTACTTCCTGGCCGAGAATCACGCCTTCCGCCGGGAACGCGCCGAGATGGAGCACCACCTCGCGCTCGCGCTGGCCGGCGCACCCGGTGATCTCGTGGAAGACGCGTTCGCCTGGGGAGGCGCCCGCGGGATGCTCGCCCTGCTCGACGGCGACTGGGACGGCGCCCTGGACTGTCTCGCGCGCGCCGCGGTGCTGCTGCGGCGCACCCCGCATAGCGAACCGGCCGAGTTCCGGGCGTTCTGGCCGCTGCTGCTCACCGCCGTCGACGACCGGCGCGCCGCCTCCGAACTCGCCCACGCCGACCGCGCGAACCTCACGATCATGTTCTGCAACCGGGGCCTGCTCGGCTACGCCCACGCCATCGCGGCCGGCCGCGACGGTGATCGTGTCCGGGCCGGCGAGCTGGCCCGGGCGGCGGACACCGCGCTGATCCGCGCCCCGGTGTGGGGGCATCTGGCCCGGTTATGCGCCGCCGGCCCCGCCCTGACCGACGGCTGGGGGGACCCCCAGCAGTGGTTGCCCGAAGCGCTGGAATGCTTCACCGAGCACGACCTGCACGGCCTGGCCCTCCGCTGCCGCGACCTGCTCGGCCGTCCGCACACGGCCCGGTGGGATCGCTATCGGTTCACCGCCCGCGAGGCCGACGTGCTCGAGCTGGTGGTGGCGGGGCTGGCCAACAAGCAGATCGCCACCCGGCTGCGGCTCTCGCCGCGCACCGTGGAGAAACACGTCGAGAGCCTGCTGCGCAAGACCGCGACCCGGTCGCGCACCCAGCTGGTCGCCCTGCTCAACGCGCCCGCCGACCCCACCGACCGGCCGCGACCCCGATAGCGCAGTCCGCGGGCGGCCAGGCGGGTTGCCCCGCGCCGGGCACGCTCAGGAGTTCAGCGGGGCTGGTTCAGGAAGGCGTGCGCCTCGTCCTCGGTGATCGAGGCGCCGACGGTGGTGATGTCGTGCGCGGCCATCGCCCGCGACAGCACCTGCATGCCCGGCCCGCCCGTCGCCACCGGCAACCCGATGGCGGCGGCCGGCTGGCCCAGCTCGCGCACCAACCGCAGGAAACTGTCCTCGGCCAGCACGATCAGGATCCGCGCGGCGCGGCCGCCCACCACCCGGAACGAATGCGCCACCCCACGCGGCATCGACACCCAATGCCCCGGCCCGGCCAGCCACTCCCGCCCGCCACAGCGCACCACCAGCTGCCCGTCGAGCACATACCAGCTGTCATCGGCGTCCTGGTGCACGTGCAGCGGCGGGGAGGCCCCGGCCGGCAACGTCACCTCCAACACCACCGGCCCGGTGTCGGTCCCGAACCGGTGCTCCACCACCAAGGTGTCCAGAAACCACCACGCCCCGCCCGTGTGCTCGCCAGGCGCGTCGATCACCGCCGCCGCCCCTGCCGCTGGCACCGCCGCCGTTGCGTCCATCCCGGGCTCCTTCCGACCCCGCCCGCGACGCCAGTCCGACGCGGGTCTGACCGATCCTGACCGCGACCAGGCGCCCCGGCGACCGGGAAAGCACGTAACCGGTTCGGCCGGCGACTACGTGATTTCCCCGTGGTCGCACCCGCGTGCACACGCCCAGGATGGCCGCCGACCAGCACCCGACAAGGAGCCCCGACATGACCCTGCAGACCCGCAACCTCGACAGCCCTGATGAGAAGCGCGAGTTCGACCACGGCGCGATGCACGTGCTCGCCCTCGACGGGACCACGTTCGTACGTGGCGTGCTGGAACCGGGCTGGCGGTGGTCGATCGACGTGCAACCGCTGGTCGGCACCGACTCCTGCCAGGTCGCGCACGCCAGCTACATCATCTCCGGCCGGTTCGGGGTGCGCCTCGACGACGGCACCGAAACCGAGGCCGGCCCCGGCGACGCGCTCGCCGTCTCACCCGGGCACGACGCCTGGGTGGTCGGTGACCAGCCGTGCACGATCATCGACTTCGCGCCGGCGCCCGCGGGTGATGCGACCCGGATCGCGCGGTGCCCGTGCGGAGTCCAGTTCCGCATCGACGGAACCACCGACACCGACGGCGCGCAGCTCGAGCACCTCATCGCCGCGGTCCAGCAACACGCCGCCGGCTCCCACGGCCACGACGTCGACCGCGACCACATCCTCGACGAACTGACCACGGGCTGAGCCAGCAGTCCCCGCTACGGATGTGCCCTGTCTGCGGGTCTGACGGGCGCACATACTCGAACCTCGAACCTCGAACCTCGAACCTCGAAACGCGACATCGACGGCGTACGACAACAACGGGACCTGGATCACCACGGCCCGCGGGGTCGATGCGATGAGTGCACGGGAGGCTCAGCGTGACCGACGGTGCAACTCGTCCCGACACCAGCGCCGAGGCGCTGGCCGACGCCGGCGAGGTCAGGCTCGAGGTACCGCACGCCGCCGCCGGCCAAGGCCCCGGCGGAGCGTCCGACGCGGCTGGTGCGCGGCCCTCGGTCGCCGAGGCCCAGCGCTGGACCGACGACTACCAGGACTTCGTGCACACCCGGATGATCCGGGTGCAGGCCGCCGCCCAGCAATGGCTGGTCACGATGACCGCGCTGCTCGGCGTCTTCAGCGCGGTCACCGTCCTGGGCGGACCCACCACGATCGACACCGCCCCCGCCGGAGCGGCGCAGTGGATCGTCCTCGGTATGGCCGGGCTGGTGTACCTGCTCGCCTTCGCCGCGGTCTACTACGGGGCGCTGGCCACCTTCGGCGGCCTGGGCCTGCGCCCCGCCACCCCGCAGGAACGCGATTACGCACGCGACGCCGCCGCCCTGCAAACCTGCCCGGACAGCAGCAACACCGATCAACTCGCGGCCGATGTCACCCGGCTGGCTCGGCTGCGCCGAGCCACACCCAGGCAGGAATGGTGGCGCGCCCGCCCCATCAGCGGCGGCGTCCGCGCCTACATCGACAGTTACGAGTTCAAGACCAACACCCTGCGCGCCAACCTGCACCGCTCCCGCGTCCTCGGGATCTCCGCCGCGATCCTCTCCGGCGTCCTGGCCTGGACGCTGCTGCTACTCCGGGTGCTTCATCCCAGCCTCTGACAAGCCGCGGCGCCGCGTTGCACAATCAAGGGATTCTGAGACGCCCACGGCAAGATCACCGCGGAGGCTCGCCACGCGACGCCCGGTGCATCAGAACCCGTCTCACACCATGCGCGTCAAACTGGCCGTTGCGCGACGGATTCTGAGACAGTTTCGGGGTGGCGGCCCAGCATCAAGACCTGATCGCGTAGCTGCGGGTCAGCTCCGAGGCCCAGGACAGCCAACTGCAGCGTGACGCGCTGACCGAGGCCGGGTGTGTGAAGTTCTTCGAGGCCAAGATCTCCAGCCGCCAGACCGACCGGCCCGCCTGGCCGCCGCGCTCGCCTACCTGCGATCCGGCGACACGCTCGCGGTGTGGAAGCTCGATCGCCTCGGCCGCTCGGTCAAGGAGGTCCTGACCCTGCGGATCCTGACCGGGACCCTCGCTGGCAGCTACACCCCCACCGGAGAGGGCAAGTTCTTCTTCACCATCATTCCGAGCTGACCAACGACCGTTCCGCCGCCCTGGCGTTGGTTCTGCACCGGATGGGCCTTCTACCCCAAGAGGCCCTCGTGGTCCTCGCTGCGCTGGCCCCCTCCTGCGCGTCGCGATCGCCGTCGCGGTCGGGAAGGCGTTCGTGATCCTCGACGGCACCCTGCTGCGGATCGACCGGGTCGGCATGGGCTCAGGCCGGGACCGCCCGTACTTCTCCGGCAATCACAAGACCCACGGGGTGAACGTGCAGGTCATCGCCGACCCCGCCGGGCGACTGATCTGGGCATCCCCGGCGCTGCCCGGCGCCCGCCACGACATGGGCGCCGCACGCGAGCACGGCATCCTCGACGCCCTCACCGCCGCAGGCATTCGCGTGATCGCCGACAACGGCTACCGCGGCTCCGGATTCGCCGTCCCGCAGCGACGCCGAGCTACCGACCTGGTCAAGGCCGTCCTCGTCCTCATCCACACCGGCTGACCCCAAGTGGAAAAGGCTCAATGGCGCATAGCTTTGGTGCCGAAACGAGCATCGCAGGCAGCGTCGAGCAGCAGTTCGTGGATCAGTTCGTGGACGAGATCAACTCAACTCGACTCGCGGCCGTCTCGAGAGTCACTGCGTCCTTCGCGGCCACCGGTCTCTCGGCCCTCCAGCGCTGTACCCGTGGCGCTGTCGGGTTCTACAGCGGTATCGGTTGGCGTACCGCGTCGATGACGGTGCCGGCTGATCTGGCGCAGCACCCCCGACCTGCACGCCGTCGGATTGGATCATGGGCCAGTGGGTGCTCGCGACCCGCACAGGCGTGTCGGTCGATCGGGGGACAGCAGGCTCACCCGGCGCATCGGCCAGGACGTGGATGGATGCGTCCGCAGGTCAGCGCGAGAGTTGGGGACATCGCAGACACCGAGTCCGCCCCCCACCGAGGAGCTAACAGCCATGATCACCAAGGCCATCGTCCGCGGCGCATCCACTCTCGCCATCGCCGGACTGCTCGCCGGCTTCGCCGCCACCAGCGCCCAGGCCGCCACCCCCACCACGACGACCGCCCCCGTCGCGCTGACCGCCCAGACCACCGCGGCGAGCAGCCCGTCCGGGCCCGGTCACCTCACGCCGGCACCGCAGATCAGCAAGCACTTCACCATCAAGAACGAGTTCTCGGCATGCACCATGAAGCTGGTCAGCGCTACCGGCGACAACGAAGGCATGCCGGTCGACGGCAGCACCATGGACGAAGGCTCCACCCAGGGGTTCGAGGTCCAGTACAGGGCCGGCAACATCGGCATCATCAACGCCACCTACGACATCTACCAGATCGGCAGGCCCACCAAGATGGGCACCTTCACCGTCCGCATGACCTACGACTGGACCGGCGAGACCAGCATGGCCATCACCAGCCGCAGCGGAGACCACGACTCCCACTACACCCTGCTCCAGCCCGACGACACCAACGACGCGTGGGTCGAGTTCACCTGATCCGCCGGCCCGCAGCACCACCGGTGGGGCGCCCGCGTTCACCCGGATGTTACGGAGGCCTCGCCCATCACCACGCTGCCGGAGCCCGGCACCGTCCAGACCGCGGGGCCGAGCCACCCGGTGACGAACCTGCTGATCACCACAGATCAGCTGATGACCGCAGCTCATCGGGGTGACTCCCCGCAGTTCATCCCTGTCCTCGCCGCGCTGCGGGTTCCATGACTCGGGCCAGGACGCCCTCTGTCCTGGCCGCGATGGCCATGGCCGCGGCTAGAGTCGCCCTCGACCGGTTCCGTAGCACCTCGATCCTGACGCCACAGTCCCAGCGAGCGGGGCGGCGGGACCACAATCGAGGAGGACGCCGGGGCACCGGACGCACTCAGGGAAAGATGTATGTCGTGGAGCTGGCCGAAGCCGGCAGCAGCGCACACGCTAACGCCGTGGCCGACACCGTCTCGGCCCCATCAGCTGAGCAGCCGACAATTCCGGCGCAGCATATTCCTGAGCTGACTGACGGTACGATTTCATCGTCGAGGTGCGAGGCTGTCGAGCAGGTTGCCGCTCCGAGCTTTTGCTCGGCCGTGCCGGGCCGACATCGACACTGATGGCGCCCTTTGCCTCCCCCGGTGCGGCGCAGCTTGAGCCCGCCCGTCGACGGCGAGGATTGCTGTCGACCAGTTCGATGATCTTGCGTCCGTGGACAGGGTTTCACGCAGGGTCAACGGCGCCCTGAGGCGCCGGTCACTCCGGCCACGCCCGATGTCGCGGCGCGGTGGGCCAATTCGTCGTATCCACCCCGACCTACCGACGCCGGAATTGACGGTGGCCTATAAGGGCTCTTCCGGAAATGGAGTGCGGCTGAGGGCGTGATCGACCGCGGGAGCGGGGTCGTGTCGCTGCGCTGAGGCGGGCCCCAAGAAGTTGATGATGAAGGTTCCTACGCCGAACATCGTCGAACACCCCGGGGGCCCTGTGTCGCAGCCTACGTTCTCGCCCGCCCAGATCGTGGCCGACACGATCGTCCGCACCGTCGAGCTCGG